>JABEBW010002982.1_pt1 | contig 14672 bp, 13 predicted proteins | sample 7245961 | NCBI WGS metagenome assembly JABEBW01 (sample SAMN14506364, study PRJNA622280) | hot springs metagenome | biome: hot spring [ENVO:00000051]|acidic hot spring [ENVO:00002120]; feature: spring [ENVO:00000027]|sediment [ENVO:00002007]; material: sediment environment [ENVO:01001048]...
TTCACTTTCCTCGAGTATGCTGGTACCCACGCAATAACAGATGAAACAGATTTGGTATTCTTGTTCAGATCACTCAAAATCACTTCAGCATCGTCTACGACAACCGTTATGTTCGTTCTCATTCTTCCTATGACTGTGTATCTTTTTTAATGTATAACTTAATTTTTGCCGTAGTTTTATCCCAGTTTAAATTTAATTATAAAAGCACTTTTATCTTCCCTTTCTTCGTTCTCGTTGTGATGCTTCCTCCATATACAAAGAAGAGAGCTACTTTATTCATCTTTTCAAAGTGAAAATGCATACTTTGAGAGTTACTGAATCTCCTGATTGCATAAAGAATTAGGAGATCCTTCTCAATTCATCTACCTTAATAGTTTTATTTTCTTTTGCAGATCTCGTTGCGGCTTCAGCAATTAGAATGGCTTCATAACCATCTTTAGGTGTAACTGAGGGCATTTTGTCTTCAAAGAGACATTTGACAAAATCTTGTATTTCCGCTGCATAGGAGTCGATATACCTATGCTGAAAATCACGTAATGGGTTGTCGATCATAGTAACTTGCTTATTCTTCAATTCGACATTTGTTTCTCGATCGTTCAGTGATGTGATTTGACCCTTGGATCCAAAAACCTCCATTCGCTGATCGTAACCATAAGCAGCTTGTCTGCTAGCATCGATCACACACAGTGTTCCACATTTCATTTTTAATACTGTAAATGCAGTATCAAAATCACCCGCATTTTTGATTTCTGGATCCCATCTCACATTTCCGCTTGCGTAAATCTCTTCAACTTCTGAACTTGTAACAAATCGGATGTTATCGAAGTCGTGAATGAAGAAATCGAAGAATATTCCCCCCGATTTCCTCACGAACTCAATATTTGGAATGGAAGGATCTCTTGTTGTCATCCTGATAAGGTAAGGTTCTCCAATTTGACCAGAAATCACGGTATCGTGGATCTTCTTGTAATTGTGATCAAATCGTTTATGGAAGGCCACTTGAACTTTCACATCTATTTTTTCAAGAACGCTCAAAACTTTTTTTGCAGAAGCTAAGTCGTGACTCAAGGGTTTTTCAGTGAATATGTGCTTCCCGCCATTAGCAGCAGTTGTGATCATTTCTGCATGGAATACAGTCGGTGAGGTGATCACAACAGCATCAATTTCAGGATCGTTAATAACAAAATGCCAATCGGGTACAACTGTGGGGATACCTAAATTGTCTGCCCATTCCTTAATCTCTTCTATTCGTGGATCAGCCACAACTTTGACTTTAACACCTGGTATCCTCATAAGATTCATCGTATGGATTTTTCCCATCCTACCAGCACCAATAATACCAAACTTGAATGTTTTCACATCTCATCATCCTCTTGAAAATTCACAGTATCTCCTCCAATTTTACCGGCCTTTTTTCTTTAGCAGATTTAGTGGCAGCCATAGCAATTGCCATTGCTTGAAAACCGTCTTTTCCTGTAACCATGGGTTCTTCATCATTCTTCACACAATCTATGAAATTTTGCATTTCTTGTACAAATGACTCTTTGTATCGTTCAAGAAAGAAATAAAGTGGTTTATCTATACAAACGGCATCTTGTGTACTCACTACGACATTAGTTGGACGATCGTTATAAGCTATAGCACTTCCCTTTGAACCAAATACCTCAACTCGCTGATCATAACCATAGACAGCTTTTCGGCTATTATCAATTGTACATATTGAATCATTTTCAAATTTAAGTGTTGTAACGGCCGTATCATAATCGCCAATTTCGCCAATTTTTGGATCCACAAGAACGTTACCTACTGCGTAAACTTCTGTTACCTCACTTCCTGTTAAATAACGAGCCATGTCAAAGTCATGTATTGTCATATCTACAAAAATACCTCCAGAACTTTTTACGTATTCTATTGAAGGGGGGGTCGGATCACGCGATGTGATATTTACGATATGAACATCCCCGATCTCACCGTTTTCCACAAGAGAGCGAATCTTGCGAAAATTATGATCAAAACGGCGATTGAAACCAACTTGAAATTTCACCCCTGCTTTCTTTACTTCTTTCAAAGCAGCTTCAATTCTGTCCAAATTGCTATCGATGGGTTTTTCACAGAAAATATCTTTTCCTGCTTTAGCAGCTTTTATGATGAGATCAGCATGCGTATCCGTGGGGGAACAAATGATCACAGCATCTATGCTGGGATCTTGAATAACTTTAACAGGATCTGGAATAACCTTTCCAATGCCAAATTGTTGCGCCCATTCCTTAGTTTTATCAACTTGAATATCTGCAACACAAGTTACTTCAGCTTCCGATATTCTATTAACGAGATTCTCTGTGTGAATTTTACCTATGCGTCCTGCTCCAATTACAGCTACATGAATCTTATCTTTTTTTGACATAAATCCTCACTCCTTTCTACAAACCTGCTTTTTCTCGTATGTATTCTCTTGCTTTTTTTGCATATTCAAGCGGTGGCGCGATCTTCGGATCTTGTTCTGCTTCGACAACTATCCAGCCTGTATAATTTATATCATTCAACGCATTGATAACGGGAACAAAATCGATCATTCCATCTCCCGGGACCGTAAAGACACCAAGTTTAACAGCTTCTAAGAAACTCATATTCTCTTGAATGGATCTTTTCATGATCTTTTCACGAATGTCTTTGAAGTGAACGTGCTTAACACGATTGCCAAATTTTTTGATAAGTTTCGCTGGATCTCCACCAGCAAAGACCATATGTCCTGTGTCTACAAGAAGACTTACCAATGTTGGATTCGTAAGATTCATGAGTTTCTCGATCTCTTCGAACGTTTGAACCCCTGTTCCCATATGATGATGATAAGCAATGTTCATGCCTTTTTCTGCAGCTAACTCGCCAATCTTGTGAAGGCCATCAACAAGTTTCTTCCATTCTTGATCGTTAAAAATTGGCTTGTTATGAAGAGGTACGTTGATATTACCATGAACGGATCTCCCACATTCTGCAACAACTATGACTTTTGCTCCCATTTCATAGAGGAAATCACGATGTTTTACAAATTCTTGAACTGTTTTCTCAAGTGCTTTTGTCGTAAAAAAAGTGCTAAACCATGCACTTGCTATACTCAAATTCCGTGGCTTCAGTACTCTTTTCAAAACAACAGGATCGCGAGGAAATTTATTACCAACTTCACAACCTTCAAATCCTGCTTCGGCCATTTCATCTATGCACTGTTCAAATGGAATATCTCCTCCAAGTTCTGGCATGTCATCATTTGTCCATCCTATTGGTGAAATGCCTAATTTTACTTCACCCTTCTTGATCATCAAAAACCCTCCTTATTCACCAACTTTTCGCGTTCTTTGAAAAATACTCGCGATCTCTACGATAGGCTTCCCTCACATTTGGATTATTCGAAGTCTGTGCGACGCCAACTCTCCACCACGATTCATAGTCATTTGATTGTGTTCCTGGTTTAATCTTTACATCTATCAGTGTGCTTACTTTTTCCTCCCTGGACTTTCTGAGGGCTTCCCTAAATTCGTCAAGAGTATTTGCGCTGTAAGATTTGGCACCAAGACTCCTAGCTAATCCGGCAAAATCGATCTTCATATATTCTCCATCCAATCTATTCGTTTCTTTGGAACGATATCTCAGTTCATTCCCAAATCCTTTGACACTGCCATGACTCTTCTGAAGGCTATTTATACTCTGAAATCCTCCGTTATCAAAGAGGATCACATTGATTTTGATACCTTCTTGAAGACTAGTTAACAATTCCGAATGAAGCATTAGATAACTTCCATCACTGAGAAGCGCGTAAACCTCTTTTTCTGGTTCTGCCATTTTCACGCCGAAAGCACCTGCAATTTCGTAACCCATGCAAGAGAAACCATATTCCATGTGGTATGTTTTAACACCCTTACATCTCCATAATCTGTGAAGATCACCAGGGAGACTACCTGCAGCGGCTACTATAATATCATTTTCTGTCATGAATTCGTTCACAATTCCTAATGCGGTAGTTTGCATAATCCCTTCTTTAGAGTCGAGAGAATAGAGCCTATCTACTTCTTTGTTCCAGTCATGTTTAAGTCCATTCAAATAATCTAATGAATAGGAAGTTTTGTAGCCCTTTTTTTCTAACGCATCTCTCAATTTTTTCAATGCGATCTTTGCATCAGACTGTAAGAAAACTGAATTCATTTTCAATCCATCAAGTGCACTAACGTTGATGTTTAAAATTTGAACTTCTGGATTCTGAAAAGCCGTTTTTGAGGCAGTAGAAAAATCCATAAGTCGTGTCCCTACTGCAATAATAAGATCGGCGTCTTTTGCCAACAGGTTAGCCGCTAATGTCCCAGTTGTTCCAATTCCTCCCATGTTAAGAGGATATTCCCACGTCAAAATGCTCTTTCCTGCTTGTGTAACAGATACGGGGATGTTGAATTTTTCCGAAAATTCTTTGAGTTCTTCTGCAGCTTTGGAGTATCGCACTCCTCCACCTGCGATGATCAATGGTCTCTTCTTATTGATGATCAATTCAATTGCTCGTTCGAGAGAAGATTCGGAAGGTGGTCTTCTGTCGATATGATAAACACGCTTCTCAAAAAAGTTCAGAGGGAAATCGTAAGCTTCTCCTTGAACATCCTGTGGCAATGCTAAAGTAACAGCCCCAGTTTCAACTGGATCAGTCAGTACTCTTAAAGCATTTAACGCAGCAGTCATGAGTTGTTCTGGTCTTTCAACACGATCCCAATACTTACTCACAGCCCTGAATGCATCATTAGAGGTTATGGTATAGTTATAAGGCATTTCAATCTGTTGAAGAACCGGATCTGGTTGTCTGTCAGCGAAGACATCTCCCGGGAGGAGTAAAACTGGAATCCTACTTACACTTGCCGTAGCCGCTCCAACTATCATATTCAAAGCACCTGGACCTATTGAACTGGTACATGCGAAAATTTCAAGACGATCTTTTTGTTTGGCATATGCAGTAGCAGCGTGTACGATACCTTGTTCATTGTGTCCTTGTATAAATTTCAAGGAAAGATCTTTCATATTCTCAAGTGCTTCTCCAATTCCTAGAAGATTCCCGTGACCAAATATTCCATAAACGCCTTTAATAAATTTGTGCTCAATTCCATCAAATTCCACATATTGAGCATCTAAAAATTTCAGCAAAGCTTGAGCAGTTGTCAATCGAACAGTTTTTTCCATGATTATTCACCACCCCTATTAGGCCAAATCAACGCATCTTTTTCCATAACCCAGGTATGTTCGGCTTCAAATACAGGTTTTATATAAGGATTACCATCTAGATGCCTGATGATCCATATATAATACATAGCATATCCAGGAGCCGAAACTTGAGGATGAACTTTATCGTTTAATATTTTCACTGTGTCACCATTCTTTACCTTATACACATCATCTCCGAGGGTTGCAAATCCGAACCCATTTTCTGGCAAGAATCTATAATGATATATCTCAGGCTGTGGATGATGATGCGGGGGATAACTTGACCATTTACCTGGGTAATTTACAACTTCTCCAAGGACCATTTTTGAGTTGGGAGATTTACTTTTGTCGAAAATCGTTCTTACTATACGCGTAGCTGTCTCTTGCATTGTACCTTTTCCTCTGTACTCATTTTCGACGCTCTCATATAACTTTGGCAAGAAAAATTCTTCATTTTTAGTACTTATAAGGGCTATTTCAGCGTTTGCGTTAGCAATTATTTCAACATTTGTCATCTTCGGAACATGAAGACATATTGGGCTCTCATCAAAATAAGAATTCCTACTTACCGTTTCTTGCTCGCTGTCGAAGAACACTTTTATTTGTCCTTTAAGCAATAAAAATGCCCTTTCTTCCTCCGAAGAATTTTTATAAGTTTGTCCCTTCTCAAATCGTAAAATTCCGAAGTTCATCATTGTAGTATTTTCTTGTTTCTTAGATTCGGAAATTATTCGATTATATCCATTTTTGAATCCCTTAGACCTTATCAAAAACATACTAACAACTTCTTTCTTTTATCAATGTGATATTTCTTTTATTTTTTCTCTTATCGCTGTTCCCACTTGTTGTGTTGTTGAATTTCCTCCTATGTCTGGCGTAAGATACTGTCCTTCTTCTACAACTTTACAAATAGCACTGAATATAAGTTGCGCACTTTCTGTTTCTCCCAAAAAGTCAAGCATCATAGAAGCAGCCCAAATAGCACCTATGGGGTTTGCAATTCCTTTTCCCGCTATATCGGGGGCAGATCCTCCGATAGGTTCAAACATGGAAGGATATTTACGCTCAGGATTGATATTTCCTCCTGGCGCCATTCCTATTCCTCCTTGAATGGCAGCTCCTAAATCAGTTAATATATCTCCGAAAAGATTTGAGGCAACAACGACATCGAAAAACTCCGGATGAAGTACAAAATTTGCGGCTGCCGCGTCCACATGCATGTGCTTACTGCTAACATCTGGATAATCTTTTGATACTTCTTCAAAAATTTCGTCCCAAAAAACCATACTATAGTTAAGAGCATTGGATTTTGTTATAGATGTGATATTTTTTCTTCTTTTTCGTGCAAGTTCAAATGCATATCTCATGACACGTTCAGTTCCTCTTCTAGTGAATATAGAAGTCTGAATAGATACCTCACTTGGTGTTCCTTTGTACAAGCGTCCACCTGCTCCCGCATATTCGCCTTCTGTATTCTCTCTAATCACAACAAAGTCCAAATCATTTGGTGCTTTTCTCAAGGGTCCCATTAATCCCTTTAACAATTTTACAGGTCTAAGATTTATGTATTGATCGAACTCAAATCTTATCGGTAGCAGCAATCCCCATAGAGACACATGATCCGGCACTCCTGGGAATCCAACTGCGCCAAGATATATAGCATCATGATCCGCAAGGATTTTAAGACCATCATCTGGCATCATTTTCTTTGTTTCCTTGTATAATTCGCAACTCCAAGGTAAATTCGTGTAATCTATTTTAAAACCCCCTCCGATTTCAGATACTGTTTTAATTGTTTCTACACCCTCTCTTATTATTTCCCTTCCAATGCCGTCTCCAGGCAAAACAGCAATTTTATACTTCTTCATTTTCACTTCATCTTCTTTCTAATCAAAACTTTCTTCACACTATTTACTATATCAGTTGCTGTCAGATTATACCTTCTTTTAAGGTAATCCATGTCTCCGACTTCACCAAATAAATCTTTTACTCCTACTCTTTCCATCGGTACAGGTTTATTTTCAACTAGAACTTCTGCTACTGCTGAGCCAAGACCATTTATTATGTTACTATTCTCAGCTGTAACAATTGCTCCAGTTTCTTCAGCACATTTTATAATCAAATTTTTATCTATGGGTTTTATTGTAAATATATTTACAACTCTTACAGATATCCCATCTTTTTGAAGTAAATCAGATGCTTTCAACGCCTCTGGAACTTCTATTCCACTTGCTATAATAGTTGCATCTGTTCCATCTTTTAAAATTATTCCTTCTCCTATTCTGAATTTTTCTCCTGCATTATATATTTTTAGAGGATTTTTTCTGAATAAACGCACATAAAACGGCCCATACGTGTAAGCTATTTGTTCGACAAGAGCTTCCATCATCACACTATCTGTTGGTTCTATGACTATCATAGATGGAATCGTCCTCATTATGCCTATATCCTCGAATGACATATGAGAACCTCCATTATAAGTAGCGGCTATGCCTGGATCTGTAGCTACCAACTTAACGTTTAACTCTGCATAAGCAACTGACAGGTATAGTTGATCCAAATCCCTTCTTGCGGCAAAGCAAGTAAAAGTGTGAGCAAATGGGATTTTCCCTACCAATGACAATCCTGCAGCTATCCCTATCATGTTAGCCTCTTGAATTCCTACATTTATCGTTCTGTCAGGAAAGCGATCTTTAAATTTGTATGTGTTATTTGAGTGCATAAGGTCTGCATCCAATACACATATCCTCTCATCTTTCTCAGCCAATGCGATGAGCTTATCAATGTAAGCATTTCTCATCTCTACATCATCAGTTCGCAAATCATTTAACTTAATTGTCAAAGCACATCATCTCCAACTTAATGAGATTTTTCAAGCACTTCAATGGCATTATCTATTTGTTCTTTAGTAAAAGTCATATGATGATTTAATTCTACCCCTTCTGCAAAGTTGCATCCTTTTCCCTTTATAGTATGCATAATGATAATATGACTTTTACCTTTGATATCCTTTGCTTTTTGGATTGAAGTGTAAATCTCGTCTACGTTATGACCATCGACTTCTTGAACATCCCATCCAAAATCTTCCCATTTCTTTCCTAATTGGCCAAGAGGATTTATCTTATCGACATAGCCGTCTAATTGTTGTTTGTTATAATCTACAAACACAATTAAATTATCTGCTTTAGCATTACCCCCAAACAGAGCTGCTTCCCAAATTTGCCCTTCTTGAGATTCGCCGTCTCCCACAATAACATAAACAAAGTTATTTTTTTTGTTCAACTTTAATCCCTTGCTAATTCCTAATCCTACTGATATACCTTGACCCAAAGTACCAGTCGACATATCAACACCTGGTGTAAGTATCCTATTGCAATGACTGGGTAATTTTGTTCCTCCTTTGTTCAGTGTGAAAAGCCATTCGATAGGGAAAAAACCTTTCAATGCTAATGTTGCATATAACGCAGGACCAGCATGTCCCTTTGAAAGAATCAACCAATCACGATCTTCCCATTTTGGATTTTCTGGTTTTATTTTCATCACTTTGCCATATAAAACTGCCAATAATTCAACAATAGACATCGATCCTCCAATATGTCCTGAACCAACACTTCCCAACTCTCTTAGAGTGTTTATTCTTATTTCTTTTGCAAAATTTTCAAGTTCGAAAATATCTGCCATTGTTAACATAATTTCACTTCCACTTAAGGTATGCTTTTTTAAGTGCTGTTAGAAGAGGAAGTTCTACTCCAGAAAGAAACCTTATCATTGCTCCTCCAGCCGTTGAAATATAGCCGAATTTAGATTCAGCATTTTCAACAAACCTTTGTGCAGCACTCACACTATCTCCTCCGCCTATTACACTATATCCTTTTGAATTTGCTATCGCATTCCAGATCTCCTTTGTACCATTCTCAAAAAGTTTGTTTTCATATACTCCAGGAGGGCCATTTACAATAATAGTTTCTGCCATTGCTATTTCTTTCTTAAAAAGATTTATCGTCTTTAAGCCTATATCAAGGAAAACAGCGTCGTCTATAGGTAAATCATCAATTGAACATTCGTGACGTTTTCCATCTTTTTCGTAGGCAAAATCAACAGGATTTATAAAGTGCGAGCCAAATTTCGTCATAAGTTCTTTTGCCGGGTTTAGAAAAACATCAAGCGATCGATCACGTATGAATTTCTCCTGATTTTTTCCAAAATTTCTTCCCTGCGACATCAACATTATTATACCTGTTACTCCACACGTAAGGATTTTATCCGCCGAATTACTTTCTAAAGCTTTCTTCATCATACTGAAAGCATCTGAAATCTTCAAACCACCAAGAACAAATACAGAAGGCCTTTTAGGGTTTTGAGTAACTTTCGTTAAAGCCTCTACTTCAGCAATCAATTGTCTTCCACCAGCAGAAGGTAAAATTTCTTCAAAGGCAACCATTGAAGGAGAATTTCTGTGTGCTGCGGAAAAAGCATCGTTGACGTAATAATTTCCTAATGGTCCTAAGTGACGAACCAAATAAGTACTCAACATTTCTTCTGCCTTCAATTTTACGACATCTTCAAAAGTAGAAACTTCCTCAGTTAGATATCTTACATTTCCAAGTAGAACTGCTTCCCCATTTTTTAATGTTTTTATAGTCTCTTGAGCTGCAGGGCCAGCAACATCGTCTATGTACTTGATCTTTTTATTCAATTTACTTGAAAGTTTTTGTGCGTGTTCTTCTAATGGAATTAAGTTATGATAATCAAGCGTATCTCCCTGATGAGCTAATATAGCAAGTTTAGCGCCCTTTTCTAACAATTCTTTTATCGTTGGAATGCTCTTGTTTATTCTATTTTCATTGGTAATCTTTTTACTTTTAGGATCTATCGGAGAATTAATGTCTATCCTTAAAATAACAGTCTTATTGTGAAAATCGAAATCATCAATTGTATTTATATTAATAGCAACATCTGCCATTTTCAATGCCCTCCAATTTTCAAATATTTGTTAGTGAGTTTCACTGCTTCCAAACGATCAGTTTGCATTTCCATGGCTGCTCTTATACCATCTATATTTTCTGGTGTAACGACAGCTTCTTGCGGAACATTTATCGCATATACAATTTGATTTTCAAAAACAGTTACAGTTTCTTCAAAAACTGCTATTTCATACATATCACCTCTTAAATTACCAAGATCTCTTGCATATTTAAACAAAGAAGCATTGCCTAGAAAGCCGTCTGCGATACGTACAACTCTGATTCTCGGATGTGCTTTGAAAAGATCTAAAACCTCTTCTTTAGTTGTTTTTCTTTTTGGAGTTGCTATAATAGTGATAATATGTCCATGCGTGACAGGAGTATGTACAAGAACTCCAGTGGCTTTAATGTGAGGCATGACAAGCATAAGATCTGTAGCTTGATGGCTTGGAACTGGATCAACCCTTAGAGCATTTGTAAGTCCCCTATGATAATCACCTGGATCAGCAATACGTCGTATTATGGTCATTATTACGCTACTTATCCCAATCTCTCTATCTATACAATCAACAGAACGAATAACGCCTGTCGTATTACAAGATGTCAGTTTCAAAAATTGCTTTCCTATGCCTTTTTCGTAGTTAGCATATCCATGAAAGAATACATCTGCAACACTGGTTTTTTCTCCACCTTGAAATATGGCTTTCTTTCCATATTTCTGGTACAATACTTTGTTTTTCTCTCCAACACCTGCACTTGTGGCATCTAAAACAATGTCTACTTTTTTGATAAGATCTTCAAGAGAACCAGATATGGGTATCTCATACTTATCAAATTTTGCTTTATTCTCTGGAGCAGCAAGATAAAGATTATATGGCATGCCTTTTTCTTTAAGCGCCAGAATTGCAAGTGTGGGCTCAACGTCCGCTACCCCTACAAGTTCCATATCCTCTTGAAGAGCTACCCCATCAGCTAACCTTTGCCCAACCGTCCCGTAACCAACAACGCCTACTTTTACCATTATTCATTCCTCCTTTTTATTTCATACTTTATCAAAATATGCAAGAACATCTTATAGTATTCCAAAACAACTTCTGCGACATCTCACTTTATTTTCACTCGGCTCTGGGGAAAAACTAATAATCTTTTGATATATCTCTATTTCTCAACTCGTCTGCGATCAAGCATTATATCCATAACATCTTCAGCCTTATAACCATCCCTTTTACTTATATCTGCTATTTTTGCACCTCGTTCTAATATTACGAATCTGTCCGCTACCCTGTGAACATGGTATATATTATGTGCGATAAAAATAACGGCTATTCCTTTTTTGCTAACCATTTCGACTAAGTTTAATATTGCCTCGACCTCACGTAATGAAACAGCAGCTGTTGGTTCATCCAAAACAAGTAATTTAGCTCCAAAATAAACCCCTCTTCCAACTGCTATTGTTTGTCTTTGTCCTCCCGATAGGAAAGCAACAGCACTTTTTACATTTGGAATTTCTATTCCGAGCCCTTTCAAGGCATCTTTTGAAATATCCATCATTTTTTTCTTATCCAAAAAATTAAATATTCCTTTCTTTGTTTGTATTTCTCTTCCAAGAAAGAAATTCCTCCAAACTGGCAATAGATTTACCAACGCTAAATCTTGATAAACAACTTCTATGCCATTTCGACGTGATTCTGCTGGGGTACGGAAATGTACTTGCTTTCCTTGCCACATAATAGTCCCCTTATCTTCATGGTAATAACCAGCTATAATTTTTACAAGTGTTGATTTTCCAGCTCCATTATCACCTAACAAGCCAACTACTTCTCCTTCATCAATTTTAAAGTCAACTCCTTTTAAAGCTTGCACCTTTCCAAAGCTCTTTTCTATTCCCTTCATTTCAAGCAAACACATGTTTATCATTCCCCCACTAACGATGATTTAATTTTAATATTTAACAAAGCTGCAGCTACAAGTATGATGCCGACAAATGATTGATACCAAAATGTCGGAGCCCCCGCTAAAACCAGCCCATTATTTAGAGAAGAAAGTATTATAGCTCCTAAAAATGCACCCAAGGCACTGCCGTATCCGCCTGTCATAAGAGTTCCACCAATTACTGAAGCCGTTATAGATTGGAGTTCCATTCCTGTACCAAAACTTGTATCTATAGTCTGAAAACGGCCAAAAAGTGCAAAACCTGCTAATCCAGCCATTATTCCTGATATTACAAAAGCTGACGTTTTATATTTCCATGATTGAACTCCTAGTGCATCTGCTGTAGATGGGCTACCTCCACTTGCCATAACTCTATTTCCATACTTTGTCGATTCAATGATAAAATAAAAAACAATCGTAAGGCCAATGAACCAAATAGAACTCAAACGTAGGTGCATGAACCCTATTTGTGCACTAAATATATCCATAAGTGTTTTACCCTTTGTTAAAGATACAAAGTACCCTCCCGTAATAGCTAAAGTTACCCCTAACCAAAAATATTCTGTTCCCAACGTAGTTATAAATGAAGGTATATGACCTTTTGTCGTAATAAAACCATTAATAAATCCTTGACCAGCGGCAAATAATAAAGCTATTATCATTGAAATAATCGAAGGAACGCCATTTTGTGTTAGAAGTTCGAACATGACAGGTACTAAAACATAAATAGAAGCTACACTCATATCGAACTCTCCTGTTATCATAACTAAATTTACGCCTAAAGTCATGATTCCTAATTCAGAGGAAGTTGTCAATATAGTTACCAGATTGGATATAGTTAGAAATTGACGATTTAAAAGTCCAAAAAGGGCAAATATTACTATCAACGCAATTAAAGCACCTATTTCTTTAAAACTTAAAAGCCGCAAAATATGTTTCCCCATTATCATTCCTCCAGACATAAATAGAATACTTTTTATATTCTTTTTTATTTATAAGAACTACCAATTGTTGAAATATTTCCCCACTTTTTTATGAATTACAAGCAAATACAACTTTGCTAACTCAACAGTTATTTTCCAATCTTACTTCTTTCCTTATCTTTTGAAGGTACTCTCGAAATGACTTCTCCTCTCCTTCTTTTTCACTACAAAACGAAAAAACCCTCAACCTACTTTGGACACTCTGATTAAGAAATTTGCAGGGGTAGAAGACTTATGTAGTGTGCCCTCTACCCCAGAAAAAATTAATTATTATCTGAAACCATCTTTGATACTTTGCTCAACTTGTTGAACATTTGCTTTTGTTACAACAAAAGGCCCTGTCAAGACTTGACCTATGGGTATTAGATCATGTTTCAAATTAGATCATGTTTCAAATAGAAATACAAAAATTCCACTGGTAGATAGCCTTGAAGGTATTGTTGTTGATCTATAGTGTAAAGTACTTTCCCCTCCTTTATCCAGTCCAATAATTGCTGTGTAAGATCAAAACCACCAACTTTAACTTTGTTTTCCAATCCCATTTTCTGAACAACATTTACAGCTGGTATTGTTCCCAATGGTCCTAGCGTAAATATCATATCCGTATCAGGATATTTTCTTAAATATGCTTCAAGCACAGATTCTGCTGTTACAGGATTTGTTGTGGTATTCAAAACAGAAACAGGTATATTGTATTCTCTCAAAACATTTTCTATGCCACTTTCTCTCATCAAAAGACCTTGATTTGTAATTTCGTGGATTGCTATAACAGCGCGGGTTGGTTTGAATACCGACAAAACATATCGTGCAGCTGTTTGACCTGCAAGATATTCGCTATCTCCTATATAGAGCAAATAAGGAACAGCTTTTGATGCTGGCCGCGGATCTGGGACGTTAACTGCGATCACAGGTATCCCTTCCGCAATAGCTCTATCAAGTGGGGCAGTCTCTGCAGTTGCATCAGTCATTGTTACAATTAATCCATCTGGTTTTGCTGCTATGGCGTTATCCAAATCATTAAGAAAAGTATTGAGGGAATATACAGTTGGCGCCAGATATGTTACTTGTACACCATATTGTTGTGCCGCATCTTGCGCCCCTTTAATGACAGTAACCCAGAAAGGATCAGAAGGGCCTCCATGCGAAACGAAATAGAAATGATACCCTGCCAAACCAATATTACTGATTCCTAAGACTAAAGTTAACACTAACAATGGCACCCAAAACTTTTTCACTGAACCCACCTCCTTAAAGTTGAGAATGCTGTTTAACTTAAACAACATTCTCCATTTATTATTTATTATCAGAAATTCATTCAACAGATAAAGCAATTAATCTTCTTCTCTTTCTCTTTCGATGAGAAAACTCCTCTCATAGAGGATTTTTTTCTTTGTTCTACTTAGCGTTCACTTTTCAAAGACCAATTTCTCTGTTCAACACAATTTTCGGTTCTTATTTCTCTCTTATTACTCAAACTATGCACTTTGGTTTTAAGAACTCGTAGACATGCCAGTCCATATCTAAAGGAATCAATCCTAACTTGAATAAAGCCAGATAATACAAC
>JABEBW010004092.1_pt1 | contig 14608 bp, 13 predicted proteins | sample 7245961 | NCBI WGS metagenome assembly JABEBW01 (sample SAMN14506364, study PRJNA622280) | hot springs metagenome | biome: hot spring [ENVO:00000051]|acidic hot spring [ENVO:00002120]; feature: spring [ENVO:00000027]|sediment [ENVO:00002007]; material: sediment environment [ENVO:01001048]...
CTTTAGGGCGGGGAGTATGTCAGACACCAGAACTTTTCAATAAGGAGAAAAGGGCAACGGCAACGGGATCCTGTACATCCACGGCAAGGGTAGGGATGATCATTGGATCCTATCTGCCAGCACTAATTTCCTTTAACATTTCCCTGATACTATTTTCAATGATTTGGTTTATTGGATCCTTAAGTGTTTTAAGTTTACCAGAAACACTTAAAAAATTAAAATAAATTATTTTAAGATCATGAGAATGTAGCCTATCGCACCAATCAGGACACCTATGATCATGGCAACGAGATAGAAAATAACGGGTATGAGAATGTTTCCTGCGAAGAATCTGAGTCCATCAAGGTAATAGCCATATCCTGCAAGAATTACCAAAAGAACAAGGCCCGCTATGCCCATGTAAAGTGATTTTTTCTTCATGTCTTCCGTGCCAATTATATAAAATGTTATTCCACCAGCAAATAGAGCAAGAACAGCGAATGCAAATATTGTTTCAAGGAACACATCCACATTAAGTATCGCCATAGGCATGTATTTCACCTATTCACGGTAAATGAAAAACGGTAATTTAATTTTATCTCAAAAAACATAACATGTTCAATTTTCGTGAAAGAACCAGTTTTTGAAATTTTAAAGATAATAAAAAAATTAATAGAATTTTAGTGGAGAAATATAATCTCCGAATTTTTCTCTTGCATCGATCAATCTTTTCTTTTCTTCCTCAAGTTCCCTTATCACTTTTTCAGGAACAGTTGGTATTTTCCTGTATATTTCAAGTATTCTATCACACTTTGAAATCAATTCCGGTACCCTTATTTTGAACTGTTCCTCATAGTCATTGAGGGAATAATCTTTTTTCTGCACCTTTTTGAAAAGATCTTTGAGATCCTCGTACTTTGGAATGTAACCTATTGGTGTTTTTATTGCATCAACATCACCATGGATTCTCAGTTCCATCCACTTCAGCCATACTGCCTTATCAGTTTTTTCATTAAGATATTTCCCATTTTTATCCTTGAGGAAATAGTTAACTCCAAATATTTTTGGTTCTTTTTTCAATTTTTCTTTGAATTTCAGATAATTATCAAGGTATTTTCCAATATCAACGGAGAGGAATTCAATTATTGACATGGGATTGAATGTTCTCACACCCTCCTTTCCAATTGTTGCTGCAGTTGTTTCAGATTCTATTGATGCTCCTTTATTAATGACACCATGATCCCAGTTGAATGCCTCGCAAACAGGTGGCCATGTATCACTGTCCCTTCCACCATAGATTATTCCACCTAATTCAACACCTTCAGGATTATCCAGAGCCCATCTATCAAGGTTCGGGAAACGTTCAAGCTTAACCGTGAACCTGGCATTTTTGTGTGATGGTGGGATTTCCTTTCCCTCCTTATCCTTCTTTCCCTTCCACCATAGTCCGCTATGGTTCTCACCCTTATCAGGTATGGGTATACCCATCCCATTCCAGTATGGTTTTCCATTGTAAACAAGAATATTTGAGAATATAACTTCATTATCGCTGAACAGTACCTTCCATATCAATGGATCATCCTTTTCATTGATGTCTTCAATTATTCCAAAAACTCCATTTTCAACGTTAACTGCATAAGCTTTACCATCCTTTACCTTTATGAAAGAAAGATCATCGCCAACAAGTCTCTCATGTGGAATCATGCATGTTGATGTTTTACCGCACATGGAAGGAAAAGCACCTGTGAAATATGTTACCCTTCCATCTGGTCCATTTACACCCATCAAAAACATATGTTCAGAAAGCCACCCTTCCTTTAATGCCTTAGCAATTGTTAACCTCAATGCATTCTTTTTGAGTCCGACAGAATTTCCAGCGTATTGGTTGTTAATGGAATAGGATGTTTCACCCTCAATATCAAAATAAATCCTTCTTTTTTCAAGGTTCTTGCTTGTTTTCCTTTCATCAAGCTCACCCTGTGAATGTACGAATCTAAGGAAATGCAGATTTTGATTTTTTACAAAATACTCGTATGCGTTTCTGTAAAGTATTAATTCGCTGTGCATGACATAGGCAGAATCCGTGATCTGCACGGTGGGAATTGTAAACTCTGAATTCTTTGTACCAAGAACAAAGAATCCAACAAACATTTCTCTATCTTTCATTATTCCTTTCATCAGTCCTCTTACTTCCTCGATTCCCTTACTCCTTTCCATTGTGTTTATCAAAGATAATGGACCATTTTCAACAAGTATCTTTGTATTTTCCTTATCCCTTGCCTGATCGTAGTAGTTATCGAAGTGGTATGTGTGATTTGCATTTTTTAAAACTCTTTCCTCTCCGTATTCTAATGCCTTCCTTCTAACGTATTCATAATCGTTTGATGTTTCGGTCACAATAAATATTCTTGAGGGTTCGGCAAGCTTTACGATATCGTAAAGAAAATCGAAGAATTCATCGTTCTCAATGTTTTCAATCTTGGATACTTCGTCCATGTCATATTTTTCCTTTAGAAAAGACAGAATCTCTTCCTTCATGAATGGAATAATGAAGAGAGAAATAAAAAATTTTCTTACAATGGATTCAATTATTTGTTTTTTTACAAAATTTTCAAAATTTTTTAATTGAATTAAAAAAATTTCATTAAAAAATTGAAAAAAAGAAAGCAGGTAAAATTAATATGAAACATTGAGATGTAATTTTATATGGCTTCAAAAAGAGGTCTTTTCGGTACAAATGGTATAAGGGGAAAGGTGAACGAGGATCTGAACTTAAATTTTATAATGCGTTCGGCCCTTGCAATAGGATCCTTTTTTGGAAAGAATGAAAAAATTGTTGTTGGATCGGATACAAGGAAATCATCAGATATGGTAAAATTTGCAATATTTTCGTCATTGATATCCCAGGGTCATGATGTTTTTGATGCTGGGATTGTTCCAACACCCGCATTGCAGCTATACTCAAAAATGCATGGAAAATTTGGAATTATGGTAACAGCATCACACAATCCACCAGAATACAACGGTATTAAAGTTATTGGCAAGGATGGTACTGAAATTGATGAAAGGGATGAGAATGCAATTGAGGAAATATTCTACATTGAAAATTTCAGGAAGGAAAATTTTGCATCACTTGGAAATTACATAATGGTGAATGATGTAAATATGAACTACATTGGGAGCATTGTTGAAAAGGTAAATAGAGAAATTATAAAGGATTCAAAGATTTCAGTTGCACTTGACTGTTCAAATGGATCATCAATTTTCACATCACCTGAGATTTTAAAAATACTTGGCATAAAATACACAACAATAAACTGTAACAGGGATGGTCTTTTTATTTCACACAATCCAGAGCCAAAGGAAGAGAATCTAAAAGATCTTGAATATTTAACAAAAAATAATTTCAGTTTTGGAGCCGCACATGATGGTGATGCTGACAGGGTTGCATTTGTTGATGAGAACGGATCTTTTGTCTATGGTGATAAAATTTTGACCTTATTTGCAAGGGAAATACTGTCAAAGAGAAAGGGTTACGTTGTCTTACCCATAAGTGCAACAATGGCCGTGGAAGAAATAGCGAAAATGTATGATTCAAAGGTTATTTACACAAGGGTTGGTGCACCTATTGTTGCAAGAAAGATGATTGAAACAGGAGCACTTTTTGGCGGTGAGGATAACGGTGGTTACATATTTTCAGATCATCAGTACTGTAGGGATGGAGCCATGGCGCTTGCAAGGATAATTGAGATAATTGCAAAATATAAAAGACCTTTTTCTGAAATCATTGCGGATCTTCCTGAATATTACCAGAAAAAATCATCAATACATGTTGAAAAGAAAAAGATACAGTATGTTATGAAAAATTTGAAAAATGAAATAAAGGGAAAAAATTTCATCCATATTGATGGTATAAAGATCATTGAAGGTCAATCATGGATATTAATAAGACCATCTGGAACTGAACCTTTAATAAGGATCTATGCCGAATCAAAAGATAGAAAGGATCTTGAGAGTATTTACAATGAATACCAGAAAAAGATAAAATCATTGCTAAAGGATCTCTGAAATTTTCATTTCAGGAAATTTTTTTGGTATTTTTCCCTTTGAAACAACAATTGATGATGCCCAGTTTCCCATGATGCATGAATTTTTTATTGAAAGATTGTTGTACAAACCTGCATAGAAACCTCCCCTGAAAGCATCACCTGCACCAACTGTTTCCCTAGCCTTTACTCTGAAAGCCGGAATAATTTCTTTTTTATTCTTCTCCATAAGCATGCATCCTTTATCGCCTAAAGTTACAATTACTCTTTTAGTTAAAGAAAATAAATTATCGGTGAGAGTTTTTGCCTTCTCATATTCAATTTCGTTCAGAAATATTATTTCAGTGTTTTCTGCCATGGCTTTGAATGATTCTTTATTGTACCTGTAATGTATTTCCTGGCCCGGATCAAAGGCAATCCTTCCATGGATTTTCTCTTTTATTTTAATCAATTCATCTGGATTCCCTGTGGAAAAATGTACCCATTCCCCTGAAGGTTTTCTTTTAAAGTTATAATCCTTCTCCATGGGTCCCTGATCCATGAAGGCAATCTGTCTTCTTCCATCACTGACAATGTAACAGACAGGGGAGAATGAGAATTTCCTGTCAATTATTAAATTTTCAATGTTCACATTTCTTTTCTCAAGATCCTTCACGTATTCTTTTGGAAAATTTTTTCCTATTTTTGAAAATATTTCAACCGGAACACCGAGAGAACCCGCAATAGCACAAATATTCCTTGCAGTTCCTCCGGATCTCATAATTATTTTTTTTGTGTCTATTGATCCCTCATGCGGTATATTTTTCACCCTGATCACAATATCAACGTTGAAGTGGCCGAAAACTGATAGAAACATATTATGCCCACCTTGTTATTATCCTCTCTCTATCAAAACTCTTTACAGCTATTCTGTATATAAAATATGCTGAAATTGCCGTAATAATTGAAAATATAAAAAGAATTGTCTGTAAGTATTGAACGAGAACCATTGCAGCGAAGAATATGGCAAGAACCGGGACAACAATTATTGCTGAATACTGCTGTGCTGACCTTGGATCCACAACTCTTGATGATGCGATTAGAACAAGAACTATGGCTAATATTAATATTGAAGGTATGAAGATGAAAACAATGAAAAACCATGGTAGATTCGGAAAGATTAAAAATCCATGCTTTAATGAAAGATAATCAACAAAAACAGTGTAAATTCCGAGCATTGTATAGGTGACAATGGCTGTTGGTATCAAAGGGGCTAAAATTTTTCCTATGAAAAGATCATTTTCATCTATTGGTGATGCAAGTATTGGTTCGATTGTTCTCTGCACCTTTTCCCCCACAAAGCTATATGATGATGCCATGGATGATAGTGAAAGTGGTACAACTGTGAGAAGTATAAGGTACTCCATTGCCATTATCGATAAATAATCTGTATTTTCACTCAAACCTGAAATGTTTTGGCCTGCTGAAATGAGATAAAGTATAATTATGACCATTATAAGAAAAAAAGAAGGAAATAATATGAATGAATATTTCACTGATCTAAGAGAAAAAATCTCCTTCCTGTCCTTTTCGTAAATTGCTTTAACAATTTGAAAGTTTATCATTTTAACATCTCCAGATAAATATCCTCAAGTGTATGTTTTTCCTGGTAAACATAATAAACCTCAATTCCTGAATTTATGAACAATTTTATTATTTCGGCTGTTTTTTTATCATTATCTAAATAGATCTTAAGTTTGTTTCCCTTAAATTCATAGACCACATTCATGGGATCAAGAATATTCCTTATTTTTGATTCATCACCACTGTATTCAAAAATAACACCGTTGCCAAAAATTTCCCTTTTTAGTTCTTCAGGAGATCCTATTGCGATCAATCTATTTTTCAGTATTACAATCCTATCGCTTAATATTTCTGCCTCATTCAAATTATGCGTGCATAACAATACAGTTTTTCCTTGATTTTTTATTGATTTTATGAAATCCCTCACCCACTTTGCACTCTGTGGATCAAGGGATGCCGTTGGTTCATCAAAGAAAATATATTCAGGATCATGCATTATGGCCCTGACAATTGCAAGTTTCTGTTTCATTCCCTTTGAATATGTTCCGAAGGGTTTTTCCATGTGATCTATAAGATCAAAATCTTTCAGGTAAGATTTTATTCTTTCATCATTTGAGGCATCAATGCCATAGAGTTTGCCAAAGAACTTTAAGTTATCATAGCCCGATAATCTGTCATAAAAGCCAGGATTCTCGGGTAAAAGGCCTATTTTTTTTCTCAGCATTTTAGGTCTATCGGCAATGCTAATAGTATCATAAAAAACATTTCCCCATGTTGGTTTTATCAGACCTGAAAGCATCCTTACTGTTGTTGTTTTCCCTGCACCATTGGGACCCAAAAGTGAGAAAATCTCGCCATCATTAATTGTAAAGCTTAAATTTTCCACTGCAATTTTTCCGTCAAAGGATTTTCCAAGGTTCTCAACGGTTATCATTTTAAATTAAAATGTAAAATAGGTATTTTAATCTAATCGCTTATTTTTCTTGCAGATACAATGAATGATGTGTGCATTATTCCTGTATTTTCCGGTCTCGATTCCCTTTCACCTACAACCCATTTCCTCTCAATAATTTCACCAACGTCAATATTCTTGAAATTCTCTTTCAACAATTTTTCCTTTAAAAGCACTACCTGCGTTATGTTTGGAACATAGGCAATGAATGTACCGTTCACTCTTAAAGATTCATAGGCACTTGAAACAACATTCCATGGGTCAGGTATGTCAACAATAATTGAATCAACATTCTTTTCATCAATTCCCTCTCTTCCATCCCTTACCTTTCCTACCCAGTTTCCGCCGAGCTTCCAGTCATTAATTATTTCCGATAAATTTTTTATAACATTTTCGGATATATCATAACTGTAAACAGTTCCTGGATAGGAATAGTATATTAAAGAAAGAGTTAAGAATCCTGATCCAGCACCTATTTCCACGACCCTGGAATATGCATGTATTCCGCTTAGATATATTATTGTGCCAATATCCTTAAAGTGAACAATCTGTTCTTTTCTTTCCATGGCTGAAAGAATATCCTGAATATTTGGTTTCAGAACAATAAAATCCTGGCCCAGTATGTTAATCTTTTCCCCTTCATTTTTATCCATAAATCTTTTTGTATCTATCACTCCAAGACCCCTTATGAATTTTTTCTTTCCGTCCCTGCTGAAAATGTAATATTTTCCATCGTAAAGTGCAAAAAGATCCATGATTTCGAATAACAAACTATATTAAAAAATTTGACTAGAGAAAAATGAAGGTTAAAAGGAAAATGAAGAATGAAAATATGAACGTAAGGATTATAAGTATTACAGCAATTCTTAACCTTCTCAGCATCTTTTTGATTATTTCTGAAACCTTTTCAAGGTATCCCTTTCCAGCAATTTTTAAAAGGCACTTTGTTGTAAAGGCTGAAAATGAACATTCCTCAAGATCCTTTCCAGCAAGATCAATTCCTTCCTTTATTTTCATTATTAAATCTTCAATGTCCCCCTTCGATCCCACAGGATTGAGATCTTTGGGGTTAAGGTTCACAATGTGGTTATCTGTTGTGAATATTTCCAGATCATCAACATAACCCTTCAATTCATTTCTTATTTTTTCCCTCAATCCATACTGCATATTATTTCCATCTAAAAGTATATAGGCAATTCTTTTCCCATTATCAACGAGAAAAGTCTGTATGCCCATTGGTCCAAGGCTATCATTTTCATAAGAAATATTTGAAAAACCGCATTTTGCAGTATTTTCTTTCAATTTTAGTAATTTAGTTTTTATTTCATTTAAAATCTTTGTATCAAGATCCCTTAGAACAGAATAATCCTTGTTGAAATTGTTGTGTGCATCAATAACAAAAACATCTTTAGTTCTTGAACTGAGAAGTTTTCTTCTGATTTTCATTCCAAGCTCAAGAGAAACATCATCAAAACCCTTCTTTGAAGGAATGAGGGAAATTAAAAGTGAATCTCCAAACTTCTGTGCAAAAAATTCAACATCATTTTCCATCCTTATATTTTCTGAACAAGTATTTTTGAATTTTAAATTTGGAATTGAATTTTTTATCAAACTTGCAATTTTTTCAATATCTTCATCACCACCGCAGTTTTCATTGTTTGTTGATGTTGTGTGAAATACAAGAATATTCTCACTTATGTTCGAAAGTTTGTTTTTCAATTTGTAGGGCAAATTGCTGCATCCCACCTCTCCGAAAGGTCCTGGATGAACGTATGGAAAGACCATTATGCCCTTAATTTTGTTCTTTCCATTTTTAATAACCATACCCATGACAGGTATTTCCTTGACAGAATACATCTTGCTCAAAAGATTGTTTATGGAAAACAATTCCTCGGTGTTCTGGTTTGCAAAATAGTTAACAATGATACCAGCATATTTTACAGGATCTTCTCCATACTCGTTCCTGAATTCTTTTGAAAGATAAATGAGGAAATACCTTGAAACAAGTGCGAAAAGTATTGAGGATATGAAAAATGGAATTAAATATAGCATGGGAGAATTTGAAAATAAATAGGAAATAAAAATTGAAAAAGAATAATTTAAAGAAATTATAATAATATAAATTTCTTTAAGTTTGAGAAACGGTTTCAGGAAAAGGTATCTTAAGAAAGATGAAATTGAAAAACCCAGAAGAAGGGCAATAATTGGTTTTGTAAGGAAGACAAGTGAAAGAATTAAAAATGCAATAAAATTAACAATAAAAACAATTTCCTCAAGGAGTGTAATTCTCCGGAATGGAAAATCCTGCTTCGATATTTTAAATGTAATAAGATCAATTAAAATAACAAGTATATAAGGAATCAAAAGAAAATAAAGAAAAAAATCCAGGCTAGGATAAATTAAGAAATAGTATAATATGAGAATAATTGCAACAACAAGTATTGAAAGTAATGAATTGGGGGATCTGAAAGCCCTTTTTCTGAGATCAATAAAATATTTTTCAGCATCCATAGTTATCTTTTATAAATTTCTTTATCGCTGGAAACAATTCTTCTGATTCTATGGTAAGGGATCATGTTTCCATCTTTCAAAAATAAAAAATTTGAACCAAGTTTTTCAATATCTTTTATATCAATCTCCTTTAGAGAATAATTACCCTTTCTATCAACAAAAAATATTTTTGCATTACCCCCCGTCCATATTATTCTGTTCAGAATTTCATTCACTGGATTTTTTCTCATATTCAATTTCCTCATCAGATTTTGCTATTTCCCTAATCCTCTGAACTCCATCAATCTCCTTTATAACATTCGCAACCTCCTCCGGTACAAGCTCTTCCCAGTTTTCACCCGTGATCATTCTTCTTCTTACCTCTTTACCTGAGTACCTTTTTCTATCGTAGAGTTGGGGAGTTTCAACCCTGTATCCTCTCTCCTCAAAAAGCCTCTTTGTTAATGGATTTCCAGCATAAACCTTGTGGAATGGAGGTGATATTGCCTCGATATGTGCAACCCATATGGCATTTCTGTGTATATCTTCAATTGGTACCAGATAATAATTGTAAATCTTTCTGTTTTCCAGTGTGTTTGAAATCATGAGATGTCTTTCACCGGCAGTGAATGGATTGTCCAGGGTATGTGATTCCTGGGCACTGCCTATACCTATTATTATGTAATCATGGATTTTTGCAAGATCCTCCACCATCTTTAAATGTCCGAGATGGAAAGGCTGAAATCTACCAATTATGAATGCTCTCATTGGAACATAAATTTAAATCCTAACTATTAACTTTTTCATTTTATTTTGAAAAATTTTTTATGAGTAATATTATTTACCATTTAAAGGAGGTTTAATGATGGATATATTGTCCATAGTGATCATAATATCATCCATAATAGCACTGCTCTATGCGGGTGTACAGGCGTTCCTCATAATCAGGGAAGATGAAGGAACAGAAAGGATGAAGGAGATTGCAAAGGCAATACAGGAAGGATCCAAGGCATTTCTGAACAGACAGTACAGGACAGTAGCAATTGTTGCTGCAGTACTTGCAATAATTATTGCTGTGGCATTGCCTGATGGTTGGATCCTTGCCATTGGCTTTGTTGTTGGTGCGGCGGGTTCGGCCATAGCAGGCTATATAGGCATGCACATATCCATAAGGGCAAACGTAAGAACAGCCAATAAGGCAAAGGAAGGCATTAAAAAGGCATTTTCACTTGCTTTCAGAGGTGGATCCGTTACAGGTCTTTCTGTTGTTGGTATTGCTTTGCTGGGGCTTAGTGTATTCTATTTCTGGCTGCACAACCCGGAGCTCATGGTTGGATTTATTTTTGGAGCATCCTTAATAAGTCTCTTTGCCAGGGTTGGTGGAGGAATATATACAAAGGGTGCTGATGTTGGTGCCGATCTTGTTGGTAAGGTAAGGTATGGTATACCTGAAGATGATCCAAGAAATCCGGCTGTTATAGCTGATAACGTTGGTGATAACGTTGGTGACTGCGCGGGTATGGGTGCTGATCTTTACGAGACCTATGTTGTAACAGCCCTTTCATCCATGTTACTCGCATACACACTGAATCTTTCATACGAATATGTTGTTCTTCCACTGATTTTCGGTGCAGTGGCAATTCTTGCCACTTTGATATCAATACCTTTTGTTAGCGTTAAGGATACAAAATGGATCATGGGTGGTCTTTATAAGGGTGTTGTAATCACAGCAGTTATTTCCGCAATAGGATTTTATCTAATTTCAGTATACGTTGTTAATGATATCCGCGTATTTTATGCAGGTTTAATAGGTCTTGTGATAATGGCTTTACAGGTGGTTATTACAGAATACTATACCAGCTACAGGTTTAAGCCAACATTAAAGATTTCAGAATCTTCCCAATCTGGTACAGGAATAACCATTATAACAGGTCTTGCCTATGCTCTTCAGGCAAGTTTCGTCCCTGCACTTTACATTTCCGCGGGTATATTGATTTCGTTTTTCATATTCGGAGGATCCATAACAGGTATGGGAATTTATGGAATATCCGTTGCTGCCACTGCAATGCTTTCTGTCGCGGGAATAATAATATCCATTGATTCCTTTGGACCAATTACTGACAATGCTGGTGGAATAGCTGAAATGGCAGAATTACCCGAGGATGTTAGAAACATAACTGATCCTCTGGATGCTGTTGGAAACACAACAAAGGCTGTGACAAAGGGTTATGCAATAGCCTCAGCGGCACTTGCAGCACTATCGCTCTTTGCAGCATACTATGAGGTGATAAGCGCTCACGGATTCACCATGGATCTCCTTACAATAATAAATCCACCAGTTCTTGTTGGCCTTTTCATTGGTGCAACATTGCCCTTCTTTTTCACATCGTTCCTTATGAATGCTGTTGGAAAGGCAGCATATTCGATTGTTAAGGAAGTAATAAGGCAGTTCGATGAAATTAAAGGTTTGATGGAGGGAAAAGCAAAACCTGAATACGATAAATGTGTTGATATTGTTACAAGAACAGCTTTGAGAGAACTGGTTTTACCGGGCGTGATTGCAGTTGTAACACCCATTGCGGTTGGCTTTATTCTTGGTCCACTTGCTCTCGGTGGCTTGCTTGTGGGAGTAATACTTTCAGGATTCGCTCTTGCAATTCTTATGACAGTCGGAGGCGGTGCATGGGATAACGCAAAGAAATACATTGAACTTGGTAACTTTGGCGGAAAGGGATCGGAAGCACACAAGTCAGCGGTTGTGGGTGATACCGTTGGTGATGCATTGAAGGATACGGCAGGTCCTGCAATAAATCCTCTTGTTAAAGTTGTGAACACAATATCCATTCTTTTCCTTGCACTCATCCTGGCATTTCACCTTCTCTAAATTTTTTTTTGATTATTTTTAAATACAACAATAGATTTCAGCATTACTATGTTCTGTCCAAAGTGCGGGTCATTGATGCACCCGAAGAAAGGAAAATGGGTATGCTCAAAGTGCGGTTATGAAATGAACATTGACAAAAAAGCTGATGACAAAATTGTAGACAAAGCAAAGGAAAAGGAATTGATTCTGATTGATAATGAATTTAATACTTTGCCTGTTGACGATAATGTTGTTTGCCCGAAATGTGGTAACAGGGGAGCATACTGGATGCTCAAGCAGACAAGGGCAGCTGATGAGCCTGAAACAAGATTTTACATCTGTACAAAATGCGGGTACAGGTGGAGAGAATACTGAGTTTTTTCAATAAAATATTTTTAAAAATCAATTTTATGTAAACTTTTTATTGTAAATTGTCATGAGGAAATTTACCGCATGGAAATTCCCAAAAAGGAACTGAGAGAAAACCCAAGATACCGATGGTATATACTTATCGTTGTGCTCCTAGGTGCATTTATGTCAGCCCTCGATCTTAACCTTATGAACATAATAAATCCGGTTTTGAAGGAGTATTACCATCAACATCTTTATATTGTTGAGTGGGCAACACTTGCATACCAGCTCACATTGACTGTTCTTCTCCCAATTTTGGGGAGAATATCTGACATTTATGGAAGGAAAAAATTTTACAACATTGGTTTTGTTATTTTCATTATAGGATCCGGACTTGTTGGTGTTGGTCTCAGCATTCAATGGATAATTTTTTGGAGAATAGTTCAGGCGGTAGGGGCAACATTTCTTCAGAGCAACAGTATAGCAATAATAACAGCCAATTTTCCAACAAATGAAAGGGGTAAGGCAATAGGTATACAGGGAGCTGTTCAGGGTATAGGAATGGCTGTGGGACCAAGCTTTGGTGGATTTTTGATACAGTATCTTTCATGGAATTATGCATTTTACATTAATGTACCTGTGGGTATTGTTGGGACAATACTTGCATTCTATATATTACCTGAAACAAAGTCTGAGAAGGGTTACAGGGGCATAGATTATATGAGTGCATCACTTTTTGCCATATTTTTCTCCATATTCCTTTTCAATTTTTCAATGAGCTCCAACCGTTTTTGGCCAAAGGAATACCTTTACGGTCTTTACATTCTTGCTTTGATTTTCTTCCTAATATTCATATTTGAAGGTAAAAGATCCAGGGATCCAATAATAGATTTTTCACTTTTCAGGAACAGGTTCTATGTTGCTGCAAATTTTTCAGGTATGATATCATATTTAATAATAGGAGGAACAATGTTTGTTTTTCCATTTTATCTTGAATACGTTCTCAGATATTCACCTGCACTGGCAGGAACACTTCTTATCATAATCCCTGCATTTATGTCCATCGGGACACCTATTGGGGGAATACTATCCGATAAAATTGGTTACAGAATACTTACATTTATAGGCTTTCTTTTTATTTCTCTTGGAACGTTTTCTGTTGTTCTTTTCTCCAATCAGTATACAACCATTTATGAGATTATCATTTTCCTTTCAACCATAGGTTTTGGTATGGGTATTTTCACAGCTCCAAACAACAGTTCAATAATGGGTGTTTCACCGCCAGGAAAGCTGAGCCTTGTAGGTGGCTTTCTAAACATGATGAGAAGTCTGGGCTTAATTTTTGGAGTGAGCTTTACAACATTTGTTTACGAAAGCGGTATGGAATTAAGATTTTCAAATTTACCCCCTGTTATTTTTGAATCTTTTAGAAACAGTATGGTCATGCTTTTCACATTCTCTGTTGTTGGATTGATTCTAACACTTGTTAAGGGGAAACCAAAGGTTGAAAAGGTTACTCATTCACCAATATCAATGGAATAGGCGAAAGTTCAATCACCTCTTTTTCAACCTTTCCCAGGGCAAGTTCGCTTGAAAAATACCTGAATTTGTAGGAAATACCCTTTCTCCCCCTTGATGCTATCATAATATCGCTTTTCTTTGCTTCTTCAAGTATTGCGTGTACTTTATTTTCCCCCGTAAATTCCTCTATTTCAAGGTTAACGTTTAAACTTTTTGAATAATCCATCAGGCTTTTTACCATATGTTGATTTTTGATCTTTCCAAAGTGCAGTATCTTTACTCCAGCATTAAAATGTGATGCAAAGTTTATTGAAAGCATGCTTGCTCTAAAAGAATATTTACTTCCACTTGTTGGATTCAATATCTTTTTTATTGTTTTGCATTCACTTTTTGGTGTCATGAGGAATGTTGGAATTTTGCTTTTTTCTATTACCTTTCTGGCAGTGTATCCAAGTTTTAGTTCCTCGGATCCCAACTTTGAACTTGTTGCAAGAATTATCAGATTGACATCATGCTTTTTTGCATAATTTATAATGGTTCTTGATGGAAAGCCAAACTCAATTCTTGAATCTTCAACTTTTACATTTTTTTTCAAGAGCAAATTTTTCAGTTCATCTAAACCTTCTTTTTCAATGGATTCCAGAACATCAAGATGATCCGCAGAATATCCTGAATACAGGAGTGTTGATTCACCGCTTATATCCACAATACCCAGAAGGTAGTATTTTGAATTTGGTAATATATTCGAGATATAATCCGCTGCCTTAAGTGTTACAGGGTTTTTATTTGTAGGTATTAGTATCTTCCCCAGTGATTCGTATCCTAAAAAATGAGGCATCAAAT
>JABEBW010004093.1_pt1 | contig 14578 bp, 11 predicted proteins | sample 7245961 | NCBI WGS metagenome assembly JABEBW01 (sample SAMN14506364, study PRJNA622280) | hot springs metagenome | biome: hot spring [ENVO:00000051]|acidic hot spring [ENVO:00002120]; feature: spring [ENVO:00000027]|sediment [ENVO:00002007]; material: sediment environment [ENVO:01001048]...
ACCATAAGGTATATGAATTTTTCAAAATAATTCAAAAAATTTTTATAAATTGTTTCATTTCACTGTTCAGTGGTTAATATGAAAAATGTGCTAATTGTAGGTGGCGGTGCGGGTGGTTTGATACTTGCAAATTCTCTAGACCCTGACAAGTACAATGTAACTATTTTAGACAAAAGTGTGTACCATTTTTATCAGCCATGGTACCTTTATGTGGCGTTCAGAGGATCAAGGAGAAAAATATGGAGAAGGATTGATGAACTGATTAAACCGGGTGTAAAGTTCAAAAACGAAGCTGTTACAAATATAGATTTGAACGAAAGAAAGGTTGGAACGGCAAGTGGAAACAGCTATACATACGATTATCTAGCTGTTGCAACTGGTACATCGCCGGATTCCAATGTTGTTTCCGGTCTGGATGAAATTTCAAAAATTTATGGAAATTATCATAGCACCTACGATAATGCAAAAAAATTATATTCAAATCTTGAAAAGTTTAACGGAGGAACTTTGGTTTTGGGTCAGGCATCACCTCTCTGTAAATGTCCTCCATCAATGCTTGAAGGTATTTTTCTTGCAGAAGAATACATAAACAGAAGGGGGTTAAAGGATAAAACAAAACTTATATTTTTCACACCATTCCCCAGAGCATATTCTGCTGAACCTATAAACAAGGTTGTTATGCCTTTGATTGAAAAGAGGAACATAGAGGTTATACCATTCTTCAACCTTGACCATGTTGATACAGAAAAGAAAGAAATTGTATCCATGGAGGGTGATTCCATAAAGTATGATTTTCCGATAATCATACCACCCTGCAGGGGTGTTAAGGATATTAAGTACAATCCCGAGAATATTCTTGATGATGATCTTTTCATAAAGGCCGACAAATATACAATGAAAGTTCAGGGTTTTGACGATGTGTTTGCTATAGGTGATGCAAATACTTTGCCTGTATCAAAAACAGGTGTTACAGCTCATCTTGAAGCAAAGGTTGTTGCGGACATAATTGAGGGAATTGATGCTAAATTCAATGGAAGAATCAACTGTCCTTTTGATGTTGGATATGGTGAGGCAACATTTGTTATTGGTGATTACACCAGTCCTGTTGTTCCATATCCACCTTCAAGATTCAAGCATCTGCTAAAAATGACAATGGCGGATATTTACTGGCATACATTGAAAGGATACACGGATTTTATTTTTGACACATACTTCAATTTTGAAAGTCCTGAAAGACTTCTCAAAAAGTATCCAATCGAGGCAGAATAAAAAATTATCTTTAAAATTTGAGAAAATACTTATATCTCCATTATTTTTTATTAAAAATGGTGATTCTAATTGAAATTAAGCAAAGCTCTGGAAATTGTGATAGAAGAGGACATTGTTTACAGAATGGCTATTGAAAAGGGCATTGTTAACTATTCTTCACTTGCAAAAAAAATTAACGAACGTATAAATAAAATAATGGGAAAAAGGATTCCATTGAACACACTTGTGAAGGCACTTACAAGATACAAACCCAAAAGTGAATTCAACGTTGAACCAGCACTGGCACTTAACAGGGTTGATATTTCACTAGAATACGATTATAATCAGAAATATGTGGATAAAAAGGATCTTAACGAACTTGATTTTTTAATGGCCTTGAAAAATGATGGTAAATACAACGTTATTTTAAAAGAAAAGAGTGAAACAGGCTATGCCCTTCTCAAAATAAAAATGAAGGAAAATTATGCTGAAATTCCGGGTATAACTGTTTTGGTTATTTCAATTCTTGAACATAAGGGTATAAAAATTGAAAATATCTACAGGTTTGGTCATGAGATATGGATATTGGTGGATTCCCAGTATGCACCAAAGGCTGTTGAAACATTGGCATATTTTACATCGTTTAAACAATGATTTGAAAGTTCTATAAGTGGTAATTTATGTCATAAATTTTAAATAATAGGAATATTTATGACATTTTGGTGAAATTTATGACAAATGAAAAAAGGGATATGCGAATATTTCTTGGAGCCACAACAGTTCTTTTCATAGTTTCCTTTCTGATGCTTTTTGGCGGTATCTATATGCAGGTAGTCTTGCATGAAACAAAGGCACCATTGATTCTTGGTATAGTTGCTGGAATTCTGCTTGCAATTCCTTTAGAACTCTGGAACTTTTCTGATCCTGATACATTGTTCAGGGTGATGGCCTTTCAGGATAGATTCCTACTTGTCTGTTTCGGTTTTGCCATAGGTCTTGGTGCTATTCTTTTGTATGCCCTTAATCTGATTGTTCCAAGTCCAAACTTTGGAATTAAGGCATTCTTCATTCCTGGTGTAATAATTGGTGGAATAATATTTGGAGTGGGTGTGGGTATTGCTGGATATTTCCCTGGAACAGTATGGATTGCCCTTGGACAGGGTAGAAGGGATGCAATATGGGCTGTAATGGGTGGATTGCTTGGAGCCTTAACATGGTCTTTAATATTTGGAAATGTTAAATGGTTTTTCTGGGAGACATTAAACCTTGGGCCAATCACATGGGCAAGTATTGTGGGTGCAACAACAAGACTTGAAATTTTCATTGTGAGCCTAGTTTTTGGTATAATTATGTTGATGATCTTCTTTGTTTTGCCAAGGTATCCTAAACAGCCATTAAAACAATCCTGTTTAATGCATTTAACAGGAAAAAACAAGGAAATAACAAGGTTCGATGAACTTATAAATGAAGAGAAGGAAAAATATCCAAATGCAAGAAGTTTTGTTACAAGAATAACGAATGAAAGCAGCGTCTGGAATTCAAGGTATGTAATTTTCCTTGGACTCGAATTCACGATAACTGCTGTTGCTGTTATAATTTTGCATCAGATATTTGGTGAATCAACAACCTATTCCTGGATAGGTGCACAGTTATCCTATCTAATCAATCCAACATGGGCTGCATCCAATCCTTATTTCCAGCTTTTCGGAGGAATGCATATAATGAATGGAATTCCTGTTAACAATCCATTCAGTGAAATTGGGTGGGAACCACTTTCAGATCTTGGAACATTCCTTGGTGGTCTGCTATCTGCACTTTTCATATCAAAAAGGTTTATGAAATATAAACCTCTTGTCCCAAAGGTATGGGAGCACAGGTTTGGGCCAAGCAGAAAATTAAGGGCTATCGGATCATTTATTGGCGCATTCCTTGTTCTTTTTGGTGCAAGGATGGCAAATGGATGTGCATCTGGTCATATTCTAAGTGGAAACATACAGATGGCTGTTTCAAGTTTTGTCTTCATGATCTTTGTTCTGTTGAGTTCCTGGGTTACACTTTATGCTTTGCTGCATCTCAAAATAAATGGAATGGGTTATAGATGAAAAATTAAATATTTTTTTCTTTTTCCAAAAAAGTGATTATGATGTTTGATTTAACACCTATTCAAATGATCCTTTCTGTTGTTTCGGGTCTGTTGGTGGGATTCTCTCTCGGCCTTATTGGTGGAGGGGGTTCAATACTTGCAATTCCTTTGTTGATCTATTTTGTTGGTTATGATCATCCTCATATTGTTATAGGTACAACAGCCCTTGCTGTTGGAATTAATGCTTTATTGAATCTAATCCCACATTTAAGAAAAAATAACGTGAATTTCAAGATAGGATCATTCTTCAGTGTTTTTGGTATAATTGGTGTTTTGGTTGGAACTGAAATGGGATTGTTAACACCTGGAAAGGATCTTCTTTTTATATTTGCAATATTGATGATTGTGATAGCAGTATTCATGCTGAGAAGAAGATGTATTGATACATCAGCAAAACCTGAAATAAAAAAATCAAATTTTAAAATAGCATTGTTCGGTCTTCTTGTTGGTTTTGCATCTGGATACTTCGGTATTGGTGGAGGTTTTCTCATTGTACCCGGGTTGATTTATTCAGCCGGTCTAAACATACTTCAGGCCATTGGAACATCACTCATTTCAGTTGGGTTGTTTGGATTAACAACAGCAACAAGGTATGCAATAAATGGTGATCTAAACATAATTATTTCAGTTCTCTATATAATCGGTGGTATTGCCGGTGGATGGATCGGTGCATTTTTTGCACATTCCGTACCGAAGAGAACTCTAACAAAAATATTTGCCATCATTATAATTCTTGTAGCAATTTATATGATCTATATGAACATAACAGTTCTTATGGAATTAATAAAATGATAAAATTTTTATTTATTCATTCCTTTTGAAAATTATGGATCTGGAGTATCTTTATGATCTTGTCAAAGATCTAATGACAAAGGATAGATTCATTGCTGAAATCAATGAAAGAAAAAAATTGTACAACGATCTTCTTGATGATGAGGCAATTGGTTACATGATAGTTGATGAGCTTGGAAGGAACCCTGGAAACTGGGTAAAAATCAAAGATCTGATAAATGATGTTATTGTATCAATTTATGCAAATGTAGATGAAATTGAAGACAATATTATTAAAAAAAATGATAGGGAATTAAAACTCAGGAAAATAAAAATTAGCGATGAAACAGGTAGTGCTGAATTAAACCTCTGGAACGATGAAATTGAAAATTTTAAATTGCAGAAGGGTGATAGAATAAAAATAATCAACTGCTATGTAAAAATTGATAAATTTGGCCTGCACCTTTCACTTGGGAAGTGGGGATCCATTGTCAAATTATGATTCCTCAACTTCCTCAGTTTTTTTATGCTGCGTATGTTTTATCTTCCAGTATCTTGTAACGTATCCCGCAAGTATATTCCTTAACCTTTTCGTTTGAACATTCGTTAATTCGGCCACCAATTTTTTATTGTTTTCAAAATCTTCACTAAACCTATCACCGTACTTTTCCACAAGTTCCCTTGCAACCCTTTTAATTACAGCAGGTCTAATTGCACCCATATGTTATCACTCTAATCTTGGATAGCAACCATATTTATATATTTTTTTAACTCTATCCAGAAAAAAATACCTTTTTAAGGATTTGTATGAAAATTAATCTACAATTGAAAAAATCTTTGTAGAATAATAAATAAGGGGAATCGAATTTAAGACAAGTTAAGGGTCTTTAAGATCCTGTGCCAAAGTTTTTCTATAAAACTTTTGAAATTAATTCTTATTTTATCATTGAAGCTGTTGGTCAGGGAGTTTCAAATCTACAGTACCCCTTAACAATGAAAAGATTGCCAGGAATTCAGGCATTTCATCCTCTCCTTCATTGTAATTATAAACCTTTCCGAGAGCTTTCAAAGTTAAAGGTTTTTTTATTATTACCCTAACAAAATTGTTTGTAAAACCTGAATATATAGCATCATTTAAAGGATCAAATTCATCAAAATTTTTCAAATCAACAGGCTTTACAACGAACCCGGTTTTTCCATGCAATGATCCTGGTAACCTTATCAGTCTGTGTATATCCGTTGTTACAGGTTCATCTGTCTCTCCTTTCAAATTTATGGAAGAAAAATTAGTAACGAATTTTATAAGATCCTCCCGTGTTTTTTCATCAAGATAGTTTAACCTTTTACGATTTGATTGATCCAATATTAAATCTGCAATTCTTTTTTCTGAACCAACTTTTTTCAGAAAAAGGTTTTCAAGGAACCTTTTTTTATTTTTTATTCCTGAGTCGGATAGCAATTTTTCAATTTCCTGAATTTTTCCTGAATCATAAAGATCAACAAGATTTTTTATCGCATCATTGAATGATCTTGAAAATTTTGAATACCAGCCTCCATAATTTTCAGGAAAAAGCAAATAGTTTTCTTTTAATTTACTATCCCCTTCAGGAATTTTGTTTATAAGATCCATGAAATCCATGTTTGATGCTGTTATGTAACTTACCAATTCTCTCCTTTCGTCACTTTTTAAAGAATAGATTCTTTCATTTCTCACATGAATATGGTAACCTCTTCCACCCGAAAAAACGATTTCGAGATCCTTTTCATCAAAACCAAAATCAGACAAAAGAAAATTTTCAATTAGTTTTTTTGTCTCTTTTTTAACAATCATTAACATGTTTTCATAGGTTGTTTCTCCAGATACAATATGGTCTGCATCAAGATCAAAAATTAGGTCAGCACCAAGCCATTCCTTCTCATCCATTCTCTGTGCATCCGGTTTTTTGTAATATGCAGCGGAATAATATGAATGTGATGGAATATTTTTTATCATGAAACTCATAATTTCATTTTCAGATGAGAATTTAATGTGTCTTATCATTCCCTCTTTGCCAAACTGTGTGAAACCATACTCCCTGTTTGAAAATCTAGGAGGTAAGATTATTCTATTCTTTAAGTAATATTCCCTGAATTTTGATTTTACCCATTCAATCTGATCCATCGTTTATGCTATAATTTTTTTCTTAAAAAAGCTTTGGTGACCTTTAAAATAAATTAATATATTCATTTTTCATTACCATTTTAAGTGATTAATTATGAGGATTCTAATATTAGGTGGCGGTGCTGCCGGTAGTATAGTGGCTAACAAGGTTGCTGCGGGTCTTGGTGATTTGCTTGACAGGGGTGAAGTGGAAATCGTTGTTCTTGATAAAAGTGAATATCATTACTATCAGCCAGGTTATATCTTTGTTGCACTTGGTGAGGAAGAACCCGAACATTTTGTGAGAAAGGAAAGAGATCTTCTTGATAGCAGAGTTCAATTCTACCATGGTGAAAGAGGAGAGGTAGTTAAGATCATTCCAAACGAAAACAAAGTTTTGACAAAGGATGGAACGGAGTGGAAATACGATTTTCTTGTAATAGCCCTTGGATCAATACCGGATTACGATGCAATTCCTGGTTTCAGGAATGGTGCATATTCTTTCTTCACTCTTGAAGAATCAATAAGGCTAAGGGATGCATTGAATAAATTTGAAACTGGAAAGATAGTTGTCCAGGTAAGTGGACTTCCATACAAATGCCCTGTTGCTCAGTACGAAATGATTTTTGCCCTGTACGATAGATTCAAGAAAGAAAAGAAAAATGTAACATTTGAATATTTATTCCCAATACAGGGAACACACCAGCATCCAGTGGTCAGTCCCATAGGAAAGAAATGGATGGATGAAAGGGGAATAAAGGTTACTTCACCATTCAACCCAACAAAGATAGATCCAGAGAAAAAGGTTATTTATTCTAAAGAGGGCATTGAGGTAAAGTATGATCTTCTCATATCAATACCTCCCCATAAATCGCCGGATGTTATTAAAGAGTCTGGCTTTGGTCCATGGATAAAGGGCGATCCTTTTACATTCCAGGTAAATGGCTATAACAACATTTGTGCCCTGGGGGATGTAACAGATAGACCAAATGTCGCCAAGGCAGGATCAGCAGCCGAATACCAGGCAAATGTTGTTGCAAAAAATATTATGGCCAGAATTAAGGGAACTGGCAATGTTTATAAATACAACGGTGCAGCATATTGTTTCATATTGACAGCTGAGGATAAGGCAAGTTATCTCTATATGGATTACTATCATCCGCCAACAGTATCATTACCATCAAAATATGCAAAATGGATGAAAATTGCATATAATGAACTATACTGGGGTATGAGCGTAAAGGCGGAGTTGTGAGGTGATAAAATATGGCTGAAACAAAAAAGGTAAAACCAGATACAAAGCATGGAAAGCATGGTGTTCTAGAACTCCTTGATGTTGTTCAAAGGGATGAGCTTTTCAGACTACTTAAGAAAGTTGTGGAACTACAGGAAAATGGAACACTGGATAAGTTACTTGCTGTCCTTGAAATCATGGAAAAGGATCAGACAATAGACAAGCTTTACTATAAGGTATCTGATCTCTCAGAGAAGGGAACAATTAAGAAGCTTCTTGAAGGAAATTTGCTTGATAGAACAATTGAATCCTTGGTTAAAATGCTTCAGGAGGGAACATTACAGAAACTTCTTGATCTTGTTATAGATCTTCAGAAGAGAGGAATTCTTGATGAACTATTGAATTATGCACCAAAGCTTATTGTTTTACTTGATAAAATCTTTGAGATGGAGAAAAAGGGCATCATTAAACTTGAGGATATAAATAAGCTGCTTGATAAGGTAGCAGATTTGTTACAGAGCGGTGCAATAGATACATTACTGGATCTGCTTGAACTTGTACCGGTTCTCATAAACATTCTTAACTCAGAATCTGTAAGAGAACTTTTAGCGCAGAATGTACCAAAAGTTCTATCATTACTTGAAAAACTTGTTGAATTAAACAAGCAGGGATTGCTCGATGCAGAAGCTATTGGAGACATAATAGAAAAGTTCACGCAATTAATAGCTAATGGAACTGTGGATAAACTCATTGATCTCATTACCATGCTTTCAGCGTTGCTCGATGCACTCAACGATGATATGATAAAGAGTCTTGCTGAAAAAATAAACAGAATTTTAGAGCTTACAGAACCAAGCAAGCTCTAAATTTTTTTATAAACCAGCTTCTTCCAGAACTTTTTTGCATTTTTTATGATCTGTTTTATCAATATCCTGTATGGATCTTTTTAGTATTTCCTTCACCTTGAATTCATTCTCTGCCATTACTTTTACCACTTCTTCCGCTGTAACAGGTTTTTCTGCCCATACATCGTAATCTGTTACAGTGGCTAAAGTACTATAACAGATACCGAGTTCTCTCGCTAAATTAATTTCAGGTACAAGCGTCATGCCAATTATGTCTGCAAAATTTCTGAACATCCTTGATTCTGCCCTTGTTGAAAATCTTGGGCCTTCAATGCAAATATATGTAACATCTTTGTGAATTCTGTATCCAAGATCTATAGCCTTGTTGTACAAAATATTGTTTATATCTTCGGAAAATGGATCAGCCATGGAGAGATGAACAACTTTTGGTCCATCATAAAATGTGTATTCTCTTTTTTTTGTGAAATCTATGAACTGGGAAACTATTGCAAGATCCCCAGGCTTAATGTTTTCCTTTAACGATCCGACAGCGCTAACACTTATGATCTTTTCAACACCAATGCTTTGCAAAGCAAAAATGTTCGCCCTGTAATTTATTTTGTGTGGTGGAATTTTATGCCCTTTCCCATGTCTCTGCAAAAATGCTATCTCAATGCCAGACATTTCTCCAATCACAATGTCATCGGATGGAGATCCGTATGGTGTGTGAACAACTTTTCTTTCCTTTTCTTGGAAAATTTCATGTATACCTGAACCACCAATAATTCCAATGCTTACCATAAATAAAACTAATAAAAAATTATAGATATATTTTTCTACAAACTTTCTGATTTGTAATTAACCAAAAGTTCCTTATTAGTTTAATATCATTGAAACATACCAAACATGATTTTCTTTACCGATAAAACTGTAAATAAAAAGGGGAAATAAATGCAAAAAAAGTTACAAGAGTTTCAAAAATTTTATTATGTCCATACTCCTGAATAAAATATAGGGGGTGTTTGAGAAAATCCCTGAACATAAATGTTTGTCAGATAAAGACCAAAGAATGGATTTGCATTTGCATTATTATAACCCACAGCATGCCATGGAGTAAATATGTTAGAATAGCCCCAGCCATTATTTGTAACCATTGCAAAATCTATGTAAATAGGAAGACCAAGATAGAAGTTAAGGTTTATCGTAATTGTTAGCCAATAAGTCGAATTTGCACCATTTGCTGGATAAAATGTTAGCTTAGAGGTATTTGTTGCATAGATAGTTCCACCTCCGGATTGTCCTCCATTACTGTATTGTCCGCCAGACGGATAAGTTGGTGGAGAATAAACCTGCGACCAGGTTGATCCGCCATTAGTGCTTACAGATATTGAAAAGTAATCTCCAGGCCAACCAGCTCCATAAAGACCCTGGGCTATGTTTGCTTTAAATGTGAAGTTAAGAGTAGCATTAAGTGCGTTATATAGATCAATAACTGGAGTTACAAGATTATCCCATAGACTATTGGCAAAGGTAGGATATCCTTGATAATTGTTATATAGTGCAATTAAAGAATAGGTTGGCGCACCTTGAAATCCTAAATAACTTATGCCATTTGTGGAGATTCCATATTGGTTTGATGTTTCACCAGGATGTATAACCCTCCATCCATCGTTTCCACCATTTGTTGCTGTAAGCATTACATTATCAATGTAAGTTCCAGCTCCTGGTTGCGATGATCCAGCGGAGGTACTTGCGTAATATGCAGGAGCAATATAAACAAACATAAATGTTAATGTTTGTCCCGTAACATTCATTGGATTTGGCATAGGAATACCTGTTGTTGGATCCATTACATATAATTCATTGGTATTTATTGAATGATATGTCCAGGAATAAGTCCCACCACCGCTCTGACCATTGTAGGCTTCAACAATTTTACAATTGTTAATAGTAAGTATATTGCCCAAATCTGGATTTGAATTATATGGTAATGCAACTTGATACCAAGTATTGCCTATTTGTACCATCAGGAAAAGACCATTTTGGGCCATTGCAATAGAATATTTCCATTCCCAGCTCAGAGTAACAATTTCCCCCGGAGAAACATGTACAGGAGCTAACATCAATTCAACACCCATATAACCTGATTTAGTAGAACTGGTATCAATTACATCTCTAATATAATATGAGTTTGGATAAGAGAATGAGAAATTACTTACCCAACCATTAGGTGGATACTTCGTATATGTTTTTAAAAATGGATTATAATAAGAATTAGAATTAGAATCTGTAATATTGATAATTTTGTTGAAACTAGTACTAATGTCTGACTGTACCGGAGAACCTGTGAGACCAAAGAGTGCCTCACCGCTAATGTATTGTAAAACATTGTAATGGTTCCAGTTCTGTAATGTGGATCCATTATTATAAAGGAAATAAACCTTCTGGAATATTAACGCCTCTTGCATAGGTAACTTCTGGAAATTCCCTACGAGAACAAATCTTAAAATCTCAGGTGAAGGGGAGGATGCATAAGTTGGTTTCCACAATACCTGGAATTTCACTGCAGAAAAAGGTGGTAAATAAATTGATTGAGTGTTAAACAAAGATTGTTCTTCGTAGGACTGTAAAACAACATTAACACCAACATATCCAAGGTTTCTTACTATTCCATTTATCAAATAGTAATTATTTAGTGTTACATACTGCGAACTAACGTTTATGTCACAACCAAGTATTTCAGGTATTGGATTATTAATGACATATTTAAACGACAAAAGGAAATTCAACATAAGGAGATTTTGAGCGTATCTAGCAGAAGATGGTGGACTGTATGTTAGTATGGTCGAAGAAGAGGATGAGGGAGAATAAGGAGTATTCGTAGTATGATTCTGTATAATTCCTGCAATATTTTCAAGACTTAGAGGTATAATGCCTACCATTAGGTAAGAAATGTTTTCTAAAACGCCATAGCTTTTACTTGAATTCATTAAAATATTTATTGAATATGGATTTGTACAGGTTAAGGTTGTAATTTCCTTATTAAATTTATAAACAATTCCATATCCTCTAGTTACATTTGTTCCAAAGAATCCAAGATTTAGATTTTGATTATTTGTATTATTACCATATAAGTAGGTATTTGATTTTACCGTTCCACTAATAGACGTAAGGCCAATATTATTCAAATATAAATAATTCTGAATTGCTGAATTTGAATTTATAGCATACCCTGCATATTCCCCAAGAAAGAGAAGTGAATACGGAAACTTTGTAATATTTTTGTTTGTTAAATAACCAATTATCCCATTGGCTAAATTTGTATCCAACGAATACTGTGTACTATTAAAGTCAAGAATCACAAGGTTGTAGTTCATAAAGTAATATGTGGATGAGGGATTTGTTAGTGAAGGTAGATTAGATTTGCTTACATTATAATTTAAAAACACGTATGAAACACCTAAATTACTTAAGGCATTTGTTACAGATGTGATATTATAGTTTTTATCATTACTGCCATGGATCCATACCACCAGCGTAGAGAATTTTACATTTATAACATTCAAAACAACAGGAGGAAGTGCATTGTTGTTATAGTTTACTTCGCTAATTGTATGATATGGATTAACGTAAGCATAGATAGTATGCTGTCCTGGAGATCCAGCAGTCCAGCTAACATTTACTGTTACATAGCTTCCGTTGCCAGGTATGAAATTTATATGGTAGAGAGGCTGACCATTTATTGGCTGATTGTCTATCAAAACCTCCAGATCAATGTTAGTTAAATTAACTGGTGAAAAATTTGCCACATAAAAAGTAAGATTTACAGGTTGTGAAAAGAGTGGATTTGGATTTGATATCTTCATGTCAAGTAGTGCCAAATCATTTCCGGTTCTTATTGTAATGTTTGATAGCCAGAGCATTATTTTGTTCATAATAAGGTCCTGCTGATAAACATATAATCTTGAAAACTCAAATCCAAGGATAACCACTCTTGCACCGCTTGATAGTTTAGAATATATGCCAGTAACATTAACATTGTTTTTATAATAAGAAAGTGTTGTGAAAGAAGAGTAGAAATATATAACATTATTACCGTAGGAAGATGGTGTAAGGGTACCATTAATATTCATATTATAACTACCTATTTTTGTGAAATACATAGATCCATTGTTTAATGATGTATAAGTATATTGATTAAACCAGCCACTTGATGAAAGATAAGAATATGAAGATGGGGATGAACTTATCAATAATATTGATACACCACTGTTGGCCAGACCTATTATCTGGTTGGCTTGATTTTGTGATAAACCTTGAGAAGAATAGCCCGTGATCCAAATTACAAGATCATATCCTGATGTGGATGCAAGTTGATTATATCCTACTATTTCCGTATCTACCGGATAATTTATGTATAAAAGCATGCTGGTATAAAAATTAAAAACACTGGATGGTGAATTTACAGGAACATTTTCGTCATCAATAAGAAGAATTTTTGGCATAACAGTTATATTTGTTGACAATCCCTGAACTGTTACAGGTGGTGAGTTTGGAGATAAAGAAATGTTTACCGTTATTGTATGAACACCCGCAGCTGCTCCTGATCCACCCACATTTAGCCATGTGGCTGTTATCACCATGGATGTGTATGGAGCTATGGTGAAATATGGGGATGGATTACCAGTGCTTATGTTCATTTTATTTACTATTCCTCTAAATGTGTCATAGTATGTGAGATAAAAAGTTTCAGTGTTTGGAGATGTGCTATATACAGTAACTGTGATTCCATTGTTACTACCATGGACTGGATTTTGGTTAGTAAATGATATTGATGTTATTTCCAATACTGTTGATGAATAACCTGAAACAACATTAATTATGCCTTTATATGTTGATACGGAATTATTCAAAGATGCATTCACATAAACGTTGTAAATTCCTGGTTTTAAATTCTTCAGAATTGTGTTATTAGCGAAGTTCATAGGTGATGAATATAATAATTTCAAATTTTTTAAAGCTCCAACAATGGTCAGTGTCACATTTGGGAATACTTTATTGTTCTGGTTGTATATAACATAAGCATTAAAATTAACAGTTTGTGTTGTATTTGCCTTTATTGGTGATGGAGAATAGGAGAATCCAACAACCTTTACTGTTGGTAAAGATCCCTGCAAAACAGTATACCAGACAATCTGTGAATTCTGTTTATCAATTAAATATACATAGATTGTTGTGAGAAATGTTATTCCCTTTACATTATCCCACCAGGAATGGTATGTGAAACTTTTTCCAACACCAAAATATGAACTGCTTATCTGTGAAGAAAAATTCTTTTCAGAGAGCATATGTGTTATAACCTTTGATCCTGTGTTATTTTGCAAAACGATCATTAGCTGTGTTGATGAAAGCATCAATGCCTGTCCACCAGTGTTTGTTATTGTTAAATTCAGGGTGGAATTTGTATTTATATTATAATTGTATGAAAATGAGGAATAAACCTGTGGTGTTGGTGTTGGAATTGTTGAAACATAATAAAATACGCTTGAAAATAAAGTAACAGTTATCGCCAATATCAAAAGGGTTCCAATTACCTCGGAAACACCCTTCTCCTTCTTCAGCAACAATTTCATAATGTAATTAATAATTTTTTCCCTATATAAACATTTCTTAATTGAAGAGAAAATGCTTAATTAACCAATTTTATAACCATCTATGATTCTTTCAAAAAATAGTGTTATAGAAAAAATTAAAGAAATATCGGATGGATCCGTTATTGCAATATCAGGTTTCAACAACACAAATACACCCTTATTCCTTATGGACACCCTTCTGGAAAGTTACATAGAATACAAACATCCAAAGAATATTTTTGTTGAAACAGATGCATTTCCAGGTGTTCCAGGAACGGGTTTAGATAAAATTTCAAAATGGATCTACGAAAATAAAGACAGAGAATTCATATCAGGTATGTTAATGCCATACCTTTTCAGATCTGAATATTTGCAAAAAATTGCCATGGAAAACTATTTTGATGTTTATTCCTTCAGCATAGGGATTGCATCATGGTTTTTCAGAGAGATTGGATCTGGAAGACCAGGAGTTCTGACAAAAATAGGTCTTGGAACTTTTCATGATCCCAGGCTTGATAATTCTTTCATGAACGATCTTGCCAAAGAGAGAAAAAGATGCTTTGC
>JABEBW010003902.1_pt1 | contig 14518 bp, 17 predicted proteins | sample 7245961 | NCBI WGS metagenome assembly JABEBW01 (sample SAMN14506364, study PRJNA622280) | hot springs metagenome | biome: hot spring [ENVO:00000051]|acidic hot spring [ENVO:00002120]; feature: spring [ENVO:00000027]|sediment [ENVO:00002007]; material: sediment environment [ENVO:01001048]...
TATATCACGTTTTCCCTATCTACCTTAACCACTTTAACCCTTCCCTCCCTTTCAAGCCTCTTTATGGCTCTCCATGCTGATGTTTTCGGTATAACCAGCTTTTGCCTGATTTCGCTCTCCTTAGCTGATCCACCCTTGCTTTTCAGAAAATTTATGATCTGAGAATCAAGCTCCCTTGTTTCGACTGCAGAGCCCCTTTTCCTTCTAATCAATATATATGCAGAAACTGCCGCAATTATAACTATAGCAGCTATAATGCCTGGCTCCTCCAATCCAGCGCTTGACGGCTTGGCTGCAGTCACCTTAACTGAAGGTGGTGGAATTATATAGCTGATTGACCAGTTTCCTGGCTTCAAAACAAGGTATATCGACAGGCCAGTTTGCCCAACCTCAGATGGCATTGCATTTATTGATATGAGAGAAGCGTTTGAAGGCAGAATGACCTTTGTTACGTATGGGGTATCAATGGATATGAACCAGGATACGTTGTTCTTGCCCACTATGCTGTAAGTAAAATAGCTTATGTCCATTGTCCCATTAGCATCTGGGATCGCTGTAAGGTTCCCATTGCTTATGCTGTAAAGAACCGGGGAACCATTTGAATAGGTTGCTGTTAAATCTGAGGGCTTTCCTATTAGGGTGACGTTAACTGGCGAAAAGGCAATAACAGATACATTTTCCGATACCTGCGCATACCCATCGGGAAATACAGTAATCGTGGCTTTTGGCTGCGGCGCATAGGTTGAGGCAAGCAGCAATATCAAAAGAAATATTGCCAGTTTCATAAATCAAATCATAAAACAGCTCTATTAAAAACTTTTAAAGAAAAAGCCCTGGGAATTTAATGAGCCTGTCTGATAAATTTCAGAAAAGCCTGAGCTTTGTTCCTATTCCATTTTCAATTGCCCTTTTTAGAACCAGGCTTGCAGATGCCATATCCTGTATGGCCAGCCCTGTTGAATCGAAAACAGTTATCTCATTTTCAGCTGTCCTTCCCTTTATTTTACCTATCAACACCTGACCAATTTCTCCAGCTATCATATTTGGTTTTAATATGCCCTTTGATATTGGCACGTTAACTTCCCCGGAGTGAATTGCCTGCTCCATGTCGTCAACGATAATCCTTGCCCTGAGAAGCAATTGAGGGTCAAGTTCCTCCTTGCCAGGAGCATCAGCGCCTATTGCATTTATGTGAGCGCCTTCAGGTACCCATTTATCGCTTACAACTGGTTCCGTCGCTGGAGTTGTAGTTACTATTACATCAGCGTCAGATACACACTCCTTAACATTTGAAGCTGGATCGATGAACATGCCCAGGCTCTTCGCGTATTCAGAGAATTTATCAATCGCAGTTTCAGACATGTCATAAACTTTCCCCTTTAATCCCTTTGCAACTTCCTGCAGGCCAAGCAGCTGATATTTTGCCTGAGTTCCTGCCCCAACAAATGCAACCTTTTTAAATCCCTTTTTTGCCATTTCCCTGGCAGCTATTGCGCCTGCTGCGCCAGTTCTCATGCTAGTAAGCAGAGTGCCATCAAGTATAGCGATCGGTTCGCCAGTTTCTGGATCAAGAAGCAAAATCGTTGCCATAACTGTAGGGAGGCCCTTTTCCTTATTGTTCACATGCACATTTACAACCTTAACCCCAGCAGCTTTAAGGGAAGGTATATATGCAGGCATAACTCTAAAATCGCCACTGTACTCATGAAAGAAAAGGTACACTTTGGGCGGCATCTGAACCCTTTCCCTTGCCTTTTCTCTGAATGCTTCATCAACCGCGTCAATTATATCTTTCATGCTTACAAGCGACTTGACATCATCCATGCTGAGAAAAGTTACTGTCATAATCTAATTGTAGATCATTAATATTTAATAAACCTTTGCACGATGCTTAATTTCGGAGTTAACCAAACATGATCAGTTATTAAGATGCAAAACCAATAGCATAACATGCTAAAAATAAATGGCATATCAGTTAATGCAATAAACAGTGACATAGCATCAGCTAGAGCTGACTCAATAGTTAACGCGGCAAACAGGTTTCTGCAGCACGGTGGGGGCGTGGCCCTTGCGCTTGTAAAAAAAGGCGGCACGGTAATTCAGAAAGAAAGCGATGATTTTATAGCAAAACATGGACCATTAAAGAGGGGAGAAGTTGCTATTACAACTGCGGGGAACCTTTCTGCTAAGCGGATAATTCATACTGTTGGACCGGTATATGGAGAGGGAACCCTGGAAGATCTGGTGGAAGCTTATGCTGCGGCGATCTCAGCTTCAGACGCTTTAGGTGATGCCGTGCTGGCAGTGCCCGCAGTTTCAGCTGGAATCTATGGCTTCCCAATAGAAGAATCAGCTAAAGCGCTTTATTTGGCAATAAATAGGTTAAAGCCAAAAGGGCTCAAAGAAATAGATGTATACATAAAGGATATTCAACAGTACACTAAATTTTCAAAAGCACTGGAAAATTTTGCAAAGCTATGATATAAAATTAAATAAAAATATAGATCAATTTCTGTTGGCATAAGATCAGTTGAATCTGTACAGATATTAAAAATAGTAAATAAATCAGGGCCTTAGGGGGGCATGTGGAGCAAATGCGCAAAACTCGTTATGATGGAATCGTTGCTGAAAGTTGTATACAGAAAATCCATAATAAGGGGGTCAAGTGGAACTGGTGCCTTAAAATGGATGGAGTTTGCCAGGCAAGGGCAGTGATATTAACCTGCGAGTTGATGTGCACTAACTGACAGTGGACTGATGAACTTGCCAGGCTTTACCCAGGCCTTGCACGTACAAACCCAAATCAGCCATGATAAATCAGGTGAGCCTTATTTCACCTTCTTTTCCCCGTTTAACTTGCCGGTAAAGCTGTATTTCATTACGTCAAGCTTCAGAAGCTGTATTGCAAGCGCAGGGTCAACGCCCTTTGGGCAAACTTCAGAACAGGCGCCTGCGTACTCGCATCCCCACACCCCTTCAAATGTATCAACCTTTTCCAGCCTCTTACTTTCACCCTGATCCCTTGAATCGCTGTTATACCTGTACGCCTGAGCAAGCGCCTGAGGTCCAAGGAAGTCTGGCTTGGTATTGCTTACCGGGCATGCATCAACGCACAAACCGCACTTTATGCAGTATGAAAATGGAAGGTAATAATCAAGCTCACTCCTTTCCTGCCTGTACTCCTTGCTTGCAGTGAACTTTTCTTCAGCATCTTCAACATACAGCCATGGCATGACTTCCCTGTGCTTTTCAAAGAACTCCTCCATGTAAACAACTAGATCCTTGAGTATTGGATGACCCTCCATTGGCCCAACTGATATTTCCTCTGCTCCCAGTGAAAATAAATGAGTTTCGCATGCAAGCCTTGGCTTTCCGTTAATAACCATGCCGCATGAGCCGCATATTCCCATCCTGCAGCTGTATCTCACTGATAAAGTTGAGTCCTGTTCCTCCTTTACCTTTATCAGTGCGTCAAGCACAGTTGTGTACTTGTTAGCATTTACCTTGTATTCATATTGCCTGAATTCTCCAGTTTCTGGCAGGTACCTCTTTACGGTTAACTTTATTTCCTTAGTTTTTCCTTCCATTTGCTTTACCACCCTTTATAAAAACATCTTTGAGCCCAATTGCTCCATAAACTATTGCGCCCACTGCAACCAGTGCCAGAATGCCCCTCAGGACATTGGCTGCATGAAATGGGAAAACCACCAGGCCAATAAAAAGCAGCAGTGGAACCCCCATCATAGTTATGTACTCCAGGATCATAACCCTGGAAGCTCTCATGGCCACCACCATATCACCATGGCTATGAACCCAGCAAGCCAGATTGCCAGCACAGCGTATGGTGCCGCCTTTATAATGCTGTATGACTTACCGTACCTTGCCCTGTAAACGGCAACAAACTCCGGGTTCAAATGCCCAAACGCCATCCCCCTGCTTTGAGCCAGCGCCAACCCCTTTATAGTTTCAAACAGCTGAGGAGTGAACAGAGCCCACACTGCTATCGTCAATGCCTTTACAGCTGGGCCCAGCGCTGGCACAAACAGCCATGCGATTATAACAAGGCCATATATAATTGACACAGGGATCAGTATGCGGTAAAATAGCATGTGAATGAACCCCTCCATGTAAAATGAAGCCAGCCTTCCGATCCTTGACTGAGATCCGCGTCTGTCCTTCAGCTTGCTGCCCATCAATACTTCCTCTCCATTGGTTGCCACTTTGTGATGCTCACCCTTGAATATGTAATTCTTGGAAAATCCTCAGTCCTGTACGCCAGTGTGTGCTTGAGGAAATTTTTGTCATCCCTTGCTGGGAACTCAACCATCGCATGGGCCCCTCTGCTTTCTTTCCTGTTAATTGCACCCTCAACTATTGCCTGAGCAACTTCTATCATGTTTCCTATCTCGATTGCCTCCCTCAGGTTAGCGTTGAAGACCCTGCCCTTGTCCGACACGTAAATTTCCCTGTACCTCTTCTTCAGCTCAAGCAGCTTTTTCCTTGCAGTTTCCAGCCCCTGAACGGTTCTGAAAACGTATACATATGTGTCCATTGTCTCCCAGAGCTCCTTCCTGAGCTGATATGGGTTCTCAGTTCCATTGTTTGCAAGCAGGCCATCTATCTCCTTTTCGCATTCATTTATAGCGCCCATTATGTCATCTGCTGATGGGAGGTCTGAAGATGAAGCCAGCCTGGCTGCGGCTTCCCCTTCGATCCTGCCCCATATAACGCACTGGCTCAGCGAATTGCTGCCAAGCCTGTTTGCTCCATGAACACTGACGCATCCGCATTCCCCAGCTGCCCAAAGGCCATACACTGCGTTATTTTCATCGAGCATGACCTGGCCACTGAGATTGACGTTTATGCCTCCCATTGTGTGGTGAGCTGCTGGCCTGACTGGTATTGGCTCCTTTGCCGGGCTGAATCCAAGCGTGTTCTGCACAAGTTCCTTTATCATTGGCAACCTCTCATTTATCCTTGCTTCACCCAGGTGCCTGAGGTCCAGAAGAACATAACTGAATCCTGATATTTCATCAACAAAACCCCTTCCCTGATTTATTTCTGTAACTATTGCCCTGGAAACTATGTCACGGGGCGCCAGCTCCATCTTGCTCTTAGCATAATCCTCCATGAACCTCTTTCCATCCCTGTTTATCAGGTATCCTCCCTCTCCCCTTGCTGCTTCAGTTATAAGAACACCTGAAGGGATCAACCCCGTTGGGTGAAACTGAGTGAACTCCATGTCCTTCAGGGGAACACCGGCCTTGAACGCCAGGGCGATCCCATCCCCCGTGCTTGAATATGCTGTAGTTGTAAAACCGAACACCCTTGAGGCGCCGCCAGTTGCTATTATGCCAGCTTTTGCCAGAAATGCCTTCCTTTCTCCAGTTGACAGGTCAATTGTAAAGAATGCCCTGAACCTGTTATCCTTGATCAACAGATGAGTTGCATAGTGCTCATGAAAGATTTCTATGTTGGGAAAACTCAGAATATTATCATAAAGGGCGTTGAGCATAAAGAAGCCTGTCTTATCGGCAGCAAAAGCTGTCCTGGGCACGCTCATGCCTCCAAATGGCCTCAGCATTATCCTGCCATCCTCAGCCCTGTTCCAGGGCACCCCAAGGTGATCGAAGAATCTGATCTCCTTTGGGGCCTCATTTACCAGTAATTCAATTGCATCCTGGTCCCCAAGGTAATCGCCCCCCTTGGCTGTGTCAAACCCATGCAGGTCTATTGAATCACCGTTTTCGCCGGGATAAAGCACGCCGGATATTCCTCCTTCAGCAGAAACTGAATGGCTTCTCATGGCATGCATCTTTGATATCAGGGCGATCTTCAATTTTCCATTTGAATACTGAGCAGCCTGCAGGGCTGCCCTCATCCCGGCAAGCCCTGAACCAAGTATCGCTATATCATACTTGAGAACCTGCACCTCTGCAAGTCACCCCTGTTACATCCATGCAACATGAAAAAGACATTAATCATTTAAGCGTGGTTTGGATATAAATCGTTAATTAACTATATTATGAAAAAATCAGTAAATAGCTGCAGTATAAAATGCCAATCATTTATTTTAGCCAGCCATAAATCTAAAAAATGCAACATTTGCAGCTCATATTTAGACATTTGTCCTTGATCACTCGGATGCTGAACCGCTCAGGTTAAGCGGCATGCCATGACCTGGAAGCAGCATCTCATACTCAAGTTCAAGCAGCCTTTTTGCGCTGCTTGAAGCCAGACCCTTATCACTGTCATAGTTTCCAAAGCTTGCCTGCACCCTGCCATTGACAACCGATAGGCTATCACCTGAAAACAGGACAGTGCCATTGTACAGCGCAATAGAACCTGGCGTGTGCCCGGGAACATGAATCACCTTAAAACCAAATAAATCGTCTCCATCCCTTAATTTTCTATCAACTTTTACCGCCCTATATCTGGAATAGGCTGACCTGATTTCCTCTGGCATTGAATCAAGGCGCTCTGGCTCCCTTTCACCGCTTATGAATGGCTCATCTTCCTCATGTGCAAACACCGGTGCCCCTGTAAATCTTTTTAGCCCGGCAGCGCTACCCGCATGGTCCACGTGATAGTGAGTTAAAACGATGCCGCTGACCTTCCTTATATCACATTCCTTTAAGAATTTGTGAATTTTAGTTGCGGTTCCCGGCATTCCAGTATCAACTATTATCCCTTCACCACCAAGCCTGACAAGGTATGAGCTTGTATCAGCAATGCCCAATGGTATTCTGTATATAGCGCAATATGGACTTACCATTTATTATTTTTATATGAAATTTTATTATTTAAAACTTTATCAAATTTTCTAAACGGCTTTTAAAAACTCCTGCGAGACATTTAAATACCACAGATGACCTGTTTTAAAAGTGAGAAGATACGGGTTCGTTGAAAAGGACATTGACCCAAAGGACGTTTATGAACACGTTAAGTCCCTGCTTCAGGCTGAAGGCTTCAAAATAACTGATGAGGATATAAGGCCAAATTATTGGGACCTGCATGCAAAGAAATCTAATGTGGAAAGGATAGTGCTTGGAAAGGTGAGGGATGTTGACGTGGTTATAGCTGGTCAGAAGGGAAAATTTGAGGTGCAGCTTCATGCAGGGGTATGGGGCAGGGACCTCGCCGTTCCCGCAATTGAAGGCATAGCAACCATTGGAGCTGCAACCATGGCCGAGCTAAATTCAGCGCATGAGTTTGAGGAAAGGATGTGGGAACAGATAGTTCACAAAATTGACCCATCGCTCAAGATTTGCCCTCAGTATGGGCTGTTATTTAAGACAGATGAGGAGCTGCAAAAGCACCTGGAAATGCACCAGCAGCAACAGCAGCAGGCGCACGCCCAGATGATGAACCAGATGCTTATGCTTGGCATGCTTGGCGGCCTTGGAATGTTTGGAATGGGAATGTACGGAATGGGAAGGACGCTGGGATTTATCTGAACATTAAAGCGTTTAATATTTATTTATTTTCTAATTATTTACTGGTTTACAGTGTATATCAGCGAAATCAGGCCAAGAAGCTCGAGAACCATTATTATCATAAGGGGAATAGCAACAGCTGAAGTGTAAGTTTGAGCCAGCACATAATAAATGTACGTTGAAATAACGCTCTGGGCAAGCAGCGCGCCAGAAAAAACCAACAGGCCAATAGTCAGCTTTGACTTCAATTCGCTGTACCTTCTCAAATAAAATGCAAAAACAACAGCCATTATCGCTGCGCTGAAAACGGCCAGGACAATGTCAACGGTCCAGAATATCCCTATCATCTTTTAACACCTGCCTTCAATTCACCTGAAATTACGTGCTGAAATAAGCTGAAATTTTCTTCAAATGATCTTTCAAGAAAATAAACCTTTCCATAACGGGGACCCTCAGAGACAAGTATGCCGTTTTCCTCGAGCACCTTAAGGTGGTGGGAAATGGTCCTGTAGTTCACGCCAAGCCTTTCAGCAAGCTGGTTCATGTTAGCAGGCGATTGCTTAAGGGCCTCTATTATCTTTATCCTCATTTTACCTCCCCTCGTGCCAACAAACACCCACCAGAACATGTGTTCCGCCGATTCAAATGGCAATCTTCATCCATATTTTCATATAATAAGTTATTAACTTTACTGAGCTTCGCACTATGAATAAAAAATCCAAAAAAATAAAAAAAATAAAAAATTTGGTTCATTTTATTTCATGAAAATTGCGGAGTGCTGTATCCAGGAGCTGCAGAGCTGATTGGCGCTGGGGCAACCTGCCAGGTTTCGTGAACAAGCATCCATGATCCAGAACTGAAAGTGTACTGAAGCGTGTCATTTACGTTAAGCAGGACCGCATGTGGAGTTGGGTTCGCTGTGGTGTTAAATGGAAACACTATGAATTGAAGCTGAGCACTCACTGTTGCTGATGTTCCGCTTATGCTGACTGCTGGAGGCTGCTCCGCATACCAGACAACGTATTCATACAGGTTTGTGAACTTTGTCCAGGTTGAGTTTATCTGCTGAGTGCCAGTGTAATTGCCGTGCAGGGGGCCACCTATCCAGGTCAGCTCTGCGTTTGGAACGTACTCCTGCATTATCAGGCTTGTATTTTCAATTGCTATGTTGTTCCAGTGAGCGTATGCATTGCTGAGCAGTTCATCGCTTATTATGGCGCTCTGTGATGGGTATCCTGCAATTACGTCAGTTACAGGAATTGGCTTGACGCTCCATACCTCATTGGCTATCATGAATGATTGAGAATTCCCCGTGAGCCCAAGCGTTTCTGTTACATTTAAAACTACAAGCGCTTCCGGGTTGCTAGCCGGAGCCACGAAGAACTGAACTGGAGCAGTTACCATGTAGTAGGAAGAATTTACCTGAGTAACTGTTGGCGGAACTATCGTGTACCAGTAAACTGTTTCATATAGGTTAGTGAACTTTGTCCAGACGGAGCTTATCTGCTGAGTGCCGGAGTATGTTCCAGAAAGCGGCCCGCCAACCCACTTAAGCACTGCATCTGGCTCATACTGCTGAACTATTGGATTTACGCTTTCTATTGCTATGTTGTTCCAGTGTGACATTGCAGTTGCCAGGGCAGCAGCTGCACCGTAACTTGATACGCTTCCTTCCAGCTGGCTTATTTTGGAGCTGTCAGATGATATGGTTGCAGCATACTGGCTTATCTGAGATTTATCAGATGACACTGTTGCTGCCTGTGAGTAATACATGGAAGCAAATATGCCAGTGGTTATTATGAAAACCACCGCTATTACAGCTAAAACAACTGTAGATGCTTTCATTGTAAAGTATACCTGCAATTTAGCTAATAATAAGCATATTTCAAGATTATATGCAAATCATATGCAAATTTGCATAGAAATCAAAAATGCATTGCATTTTAACGGATTTGCTGAGACGCTGCTTCCCCTGAGCATTTCTGCCAGCAGCTGGCAGGATCGGTTCTCATATATGAATTAAATCAAAAATAATGGAAGGCGCTTAACGCTGTGCAATATTGCACGCAGCCCATGATGATGCCAGAAATCCGCTAATTTTAATAAATCACAGCCTCAGGAGCCTGGCTGCAGGGCAGAAAATGAATATAATGGCAAGCAGAGTTGTTACGATGAAGCTTGCGGTATTACCTGCCAGATACGAAAAAATTTTGACACTCTCCACGGCTGAAGCCGGGATCCTTTTTGCATCTGATTTGAACATTTTTAATTTCGGGAGTTAATCGCAATATATAAAACCTTCACTTCAGAAGCCCCCGCAGCGCCTGAATGTGCCTGTTATCGATTTCCCTCACATTTTCATAAATTTCGCTTATATATTTGTCATCGAGAATTTCCCCCCTTGAGATCCTTTCCCTTGCCTGGCTCACGATGCCATTTATGACCTCCTGAGATCTTACAGTATACTCCATTGCCCTGCTGTATACATTCCAATCGGTCTTTGAAAGGTCATCATGGAGGCTCCTTGAGCTTTCCCAGTAAGCGCTGCCGTAAGATGGCGAAAGTGGGCCGAAGAAAACTGGCTTATACAGCGATAAGCAGGGGTTTGGGGAAAAGGTGAACCATGCAAGCTGATACTCGGGACTCATCTCAACTATCATCGAGTTCGCCGTTTGAAATTTCCTGGTTATTCCCCCCGCATGCATGCAAATGTCCCTGTTCGAACCGCTTTTTGGAGAAAACCTCTTTTCATGATGCATCCTCATTATGGACATTATATCAGGGAGGTCAATGTTTCCCTTTTCAAGCTCCCTGCGCGTTGATTCCGATCTTTCCCTTCCCCTACCAAAATAAGTGTAAATCCTGTTAAGCCTGATGCCAATGTTTTTGCCGGGAACTGGTGCGTTGGATACTGAACCGTACTTCCTTACCTTAAAGTACCTCCACCTGCTCCCAAACGTTTCCAGTATATACGACTCATCCCAGTCTGAAATCAAAAATGAATTATCATAATATTCCGTTTTCTTTGAGCTGTTTGACCCACCCTGTCCATACTCTTCAAGATATTGAATTATTGCGCTCATGGCCTCCCTGGCGTTGTTTCCGCTTTCCAGCCCAAGGCGCACAAGGTCCATGCCGGTCAGGCCCTTTGCATCAAATTTTCTCCTGGTAAATATTGCCTCGTTTCCTATTGCAACCCCGTGCTCATTGACCCCCATTTCTGCTCCCCACATCCAACTTGGCCTTGATATTATCACTGCATTTGTCTCCCCCTCAAATTTTACGTCAATATATGTGCACCTTACTGAACCGTTCCTTGCGTTCCTGCCATAGTGCTCAACAACCTGAACTTCATCAGGTTCCCTGTCGCTGTTCTTTGCAAAGTAAGTAATGCCGGCATTGTGGTTGTTCTGCCCAATTGAGACCAGAGCGTCGCACATATTTTTAAATAATAAAATGGTAACTAAAATGTTTATCTGCTGCATATGGCATCGTACTGACGCTTCATTAGTTTTTATGTTCCTGGTATCCAGGAGCTTTGCACCTAAGCTCCCAACTTATATAAAAGGCGCTACACTTTCTTATAGCTAATGCAATAATTTCAACTTAAGCAGTTATATATATTGCGTTAAAAAAATTTTACCATGGAAAAAGTTGTTAAGTTGAAGGTTTACGGCATGTCCTGCGAAGATTGCGTGAGGGCTGTAACCAATGGGTTAGAAAGCGCTGACGGCGTTATCAATACAGAGGTTAAAATTGGAACCGCCATCGTGAGGATAAATGATCAAAAGATATTGCCCCAGGATCTGCTTAAGCTGGATATATTTGGGTCAAAATCTCACTACAGGGCTCAGCTGATTGAAGTTGAATGAAAACATGGAATATGATGTAGTTATAATAGGCAGGGGGGCTGCAGCATTTTCAGCTGCGATAAGGGCATCGGAAATCACCTCAGGCGAAGCAAGGATAGCGATGATAGGAACTGGGCAAATAGGAGGAACGTGCGTTAACGTTGGATGCGTTCCCTCCAAGTACCTGATTGAAGCATCGCAGAAAATATATGAACCATCTAATCCAAAAATGAAGGGCATTTTTCCAACCGAAGTAAGATACGATTTCAAGGACATAATGGCTGGGCTGAGGGAGCATGTAGCTAATGCAAGGAAATCTAAGTACGTTGATGTGCTTGCAAGTTATCCAAACGTAACAATGTACGAAGGCGCTGCAAAGTTCATTGATAAAAAAAGGGTGCAGGTAGCCAAAGACAAGGTTGTTTCTGGAACAAACATAATCATAGCGACCGGATCAAGGCCCGCAATACCAGCAATTGATGGTCTTGATAAAACTGGCTACCTTACAAGTGACACAATTTGGAATGTGGATGAGCTCCCTGACAGTATCGCTATAATAGGGGCCGGCGCCATAGGGCTTGAGATTGGGCAGGCCTTATTGCGCCTTGGCTCAAAGGTAACTGTAATTGAGGCCCTGGATTCCCTTCTGCCGCAAAGTGAACCTGAAGTGGGATTGATACTGAAGAAGAGGCTTGAGAATGAAGGAATGAAGTTCATGATGAAGAGCAGAATAAATTCAGCGCGCAGTGAAAATGGAAGGAAGGTGCTGCAGGTTGTAACTGCAGGAGGAAGGGAGGAAATTGCAGTTGAAGAAATAATTGTAGCTGCTGGGCGCGCCCCTAACACATCGGATCTCAATCTTCAGACTGCAGGCATAGAAACTGATTCAAAGGGCGGAATCATAACTGATGCCTCAATGAAAACATCAGTTCCATGGATATACGCGGCTGGAGACTGCGTTTCAAAGAAGATGCTGCTTGAAACTCTTGCTGCAAGGGAGGGGGCAATAGCGGCTGGAAACATATTTGGGCAGGGCGGTGAAATAGACTATAACTCAACAGCCTGGGCCGTGTTTACAAACCCTCAGGTTGCAGGGGTTGGAATGACTGAAAGGGAGTACATGATGAAGTATAACGCGTGTTCATGCAGAACATTTTCCCTGTCGAACCTTACGAAGGCTGGGATAACTGGTGAAACTGATGGAATTATAAAGATTACAGTTGAACCGCAAACTGGCAAAGTGATGGGGGTACACGTAATTTCCCCAAACGCAACAGAAATAATAACTGAGGGCGCGTATGCAGTTCAAAAGGGCCTGACATACAGGGATATAATAGATACAAGCCACATATTCCCATCTTATTCGGAAGGCATAAAGCTTGCTGCTCAATCATTCATAAGGGACATATCAAGGATGTCATGCTGCGTTGAATGAGCATAGATGCACTTTTTCTAACAATTTATCAGCAACCTGCGCGATAATTAAAAAATAATATAATAATTATTAGGAGCTTGGAGAAGGTGCAAAGCTCCTGGATACCAGGAACGGAAAAACTAATTAAGCGTTGAATGCCACATAATTAATAGCGCCCGCGGGAAGCACGCTCCTGTGTGCAGAGGCACCTGCCTTCCGCACAAACGGTTCTTGGTGGTTCAGCCCGGTCATTGAAGCAGAAGCCCTGAAGCGTGATGAGAATATAAATATGTAATAAGATAACGCTTAAAATGCAAATCAATTAAAGTAAAATTATATGCTTGCAAAAAACAGAGTGCATTTTTTAACATTCAGCATGGGCATGATGCTGATATCTTTTATATTTACCCTTTCACCTCTGGTAACCCAGTGGTATAAGCTTAACCTGAACTACCTGACCATTATGGTGGCATGGGCACCGCTCTGGATGACAATAGGAGCATTTAGCAGCGCAAGGATATCTGATTCCATGGGAAGGAGAAAATCATATTACTTCAACTTAACGTTTCTCATAATAGGCGACGCAATTTTTGCACTATCTTCAGGCGTTAATGCAACGCTGGTTTCCCTTGCGCTTCTAATCCTAGGTGCAGGTGGAGAATATTCATCGATAATTTCATCTACTCATGAAATTTTTGAATCCAGTTCACGGGGCACCGTTATGTTGCTTGAGCTTAACTTCATAAATGTGGGCGGGGCCATTGCTGCCCTTTTGCTGCTTCTTATGGAAGACAAGCCACCTTTAATTCAAAGAGACGCTGTTATTTTAATAATGACAGCCATGCTGCTATCAGTTCTCAGCAGCAGGCCATCGGTCAAGGAATCAGAAATATGGAAGGATGTTAAAACTCACGGTTCAACCATGAGCGGGCCCTCCATTAATTTCAGGATAGCTGTGGTTGTGGTTGTAAGCCTTGCTGAGGTAGTTGGCTTCAACCTGATGGTGAATGCATTGGGACCGTACTACTTCCCTCGTTATACATCCCTTCTAATTTTTCTGGGCAATGCAACGGAGGCATCTATTGGGATCTCTGCAATTTTCCTGGATAGATTCTCGAGGAGGGCAGTGCTTGCATTATCATCAATTGGAGGTACGCTGGTATTTTTATTTATATACATGACCTCATCACTATGGGTTCATGACGTTTACTACCTGTTGATTCCATTTGTAATATACAATGGTTTTATATCCCTGCTCTATATGACTGTAAACACTTTAAACGGTGAACTCTGGCCAACCAGCGTTAGGGCAACATATACAGCGCTTGTGTCTTCAGCCACCATAGGGGCACTTGTGCCTCTGGAGCTCCTGCTGCCACGGCTTGGATTTGGAACCTATATGGATGTTGCAATGGTGACCTGGATATGCGGCTCAGTTGCTGCACTGTGCTGGCTAAAATGGGGCATAGAAACAGGAAAGGGAAAGGGCGCGCTTGATGCTTCTGGGGAAAAGCTAAATGCATGATTCATTACAGGGTTTCGACAGGAAAGCCTGCGGGTTTAACCGTGGGATGAACTGTCTGTAAGCTAAGCTTAAATACAATGAAAGAATATGTAAAATTGGGCAAAGATAGAAAGAGCAAACACATTCACAGTTGAAGGCAATAAGGCACTGCTGGAGCTGGCTGACAACTGCGCTGGGCTGTGGAACGAGCTGAACTTTGAGCGCAGGCAGGCCTACATCCACTATAAGAAGTTTTCATGGTATCCAAGGCAATTGTATGAAAAGTATGCCCCATTGGTGGGTTCATCAACAG
>JABEBW010004824.1_pt1 | contig 14496 bp, 11 predicted proteins | sample 7245961 | NCBI WGS metagenome assembly JABEBW01 (sample SAMN14506364, study PRJNA622280) | hot springs metagenome | biome: hot spring [ENVO:00000051]|acidic hot spring [ENVO:00002120]; feature: spring [ENVO:00000027]|sediment [ENVO:00002007]; material: sediment environment [ENVO:01001048]...
AACTCGGGCTGTCCAAAAAGCTGTGGTTTGGTCCTGGAATTACCAAGGATACGCTTTATGCAGATGAAGAACCTGAAAACAGGTCTGCAATTCCATGGCAGATTGAGGCCAAACAAAAATCTTACGATAACATGGGAGCCTTAAGCACATCAATGGAATCTGCCCCCATGGCCTTAATGACTGAGATGTATAATAGGAGGCTCTTTTCAAAGGGAATCAGGATATCATTCTCCAGCCTGCTTTTAATTGTTTCACCCTATTATGCCAGCGAAAAAAACGTGCAATTTAATGTTACAGAGGAAGATGAAATTTCAGCTTTAAAGCTTGGACTATCTTCGCTGAACAGAAAAAGGGAAATTGATCAGGCTATTGATAATGGCTTAAGAAAGGACTTTGATGCATGGGGCGCTCTCAAGCTGCTTTATGAGCGCCTGACGTACTGATGGTGCATCAGTGACATCCTATTTACGCCATCCTGCTTCAATGCCAGGCTGGACAATTCAAAGCGGAGACACTCGTGTAAAAGTTAAGGCGCTCTGATATCCACAGGCGCATGCTGAGCCAGTACTATTCATTGCACAGTATTGGATTTGACATGAGGGTTTTACAGCTTCCCCAAGCCCATAACTTTAAATCATGACAAGGTTTTTAACTGCAAAATAACAATAGAGGAAAAACGCTTGAAAAACATGAGCAAAAAAGTTTATTGGAAGGACCTGAGGCACAATGGCATTTACGTTACTGAGCCCTATGAAGCCAGGGGAATTCCCCTTATCATTGAAAGTAAAAGGGTCACGCTGGACAGTGAGGGGGAGTTAATGGCATTAAGTTTTGCAGGCAAAATTGACAAGTATCTTAACGACGATGTTTTCATCAAAAATTTTGAGCGTGATTTTAAGAAAAAGCTGCCACAGGAATTTCGCAGCTATTCTGTAAGGCAAATGGATTTTTCTGAATTTAAAAAAGAAATTGAAAGGCAGAAAATGGCTAAAAAGAATATGACAAAGGAGGAGAAGCTGAATGCCAAAATGGCAAATGAAAAGCTGAAGGAAAGGTACGGATATGCCGAGCTAGACGGAAAACTGGTGCCGCTGTCCACCTGGAGGGTTGAGCCCCCAGGGATTTTTATCGGCAGGGGAAACCATCCCCTGCGCGGAAGGTGGAAGCCACAAATCAGGCAAAGCGATATAATCATAAACCTGGGCAAAAATGCCCCACCATTGCCTGGAAAATGGAAGAAGGTGGTTCACCGCCCGGATGTTCTCTGGGTTGCCTGCTGGGATGATCCACTAACTGGAAAAACCAAGTACGTTTGGTTTCATGAAAGCGTAGAGCTGATGCAGGAAAGAAACAGGGAAAAGTACGATTCAGCGCTTGAGCTTGGTGGAAAAATTGACCGGATCAGGAAACGCATAATGAAGGACATGAATTCAAGGGATCAAAAAATCAGAAAGGCGGCAACTGTAACATACCTCATAGATTCCCTGTGTATGAGGGTGGGCGATGAAAAGGAAAAGGATGAGGCTGACACCGTCGGGGCAACAACGTTAAGGAAGGAACATGTAGAAATACTGGAAAACGAGGTAAAATTCAGGTTTCTGGGCAAGGATAGCGTGCTCTGGGAAAAGTCGCTCAGCAACCCGCCAGACGCCTTTCTTAAAAATCTGAAGTACTTTACGCAAAAGACGCACAGTGGAAAGATATTTGAAGAAATAAATTCCAGGGTTGTAAACAAGTACCTTGGATCAATTGTCAAAGGGCTAACTGCAAAGGTTTTCAGAACATATCATGGATCGCTAACCTACTTCAATTATCTGAACGGTGTAAAGGCGCAGGAAATCATCTATCCAGAAGATGCGCTTTATCACGTAAAAATTGCAAACCTGATGACAGCAATTCGGTTAAACCACAAGAGGACCCCTCCTCCTACGTACGAAAACAGCCTCAAAAATAAGGAGGAAAGGCTCAAGCGCATAATTGAAAACCCACCAAAGAAGATCACGGAATCCTATAAAAGAAGGGTAAAGAGGGCAGAAATGCAGGTAAAGCTTGCAAAGCTAATAAGGGACTATAATCTCAATACGTCCCTGAAGAACTATATCGACCCCAGGATTTCAGTTTCCTGGGCAGCAAAGACAAACCTGCCCATAAATAAAATTTACAGCAAAACGCTTGCAAAAAAGTTTGACTGGGCACTTAAGTCAAAGGTAAAGTGGGAAACCCTTGAAAGGCTGCTGAACCCCACTGCAGGAATAATTGCAACCAGTGAGCCGTTGATAGATTATGAATTAATTTAACGGATACGCTGAAAATTTGATATGCATTTTAGCAAAAGTGGCTAAAAGTTTTTATTGTACTTATGCTAAAAATAGAGCAAAATGAAAAAGAGGGGAATAGGCCCGCTTGAACTTAAGGTGCTTACAGCCGTTTCAGAGCTTGAAAACGGAAGAATAAAGGACATACACGCAAAATTGTCCGAAGACGAAAACGTGGCTTTAACCACTGTAGCCACTGTGCTTGACAGGCTTTACAGAAAGGGGCTGTTATCGAGAAAGCTGGTTTCAGACGGCAGGCCGTCTTACGTATACAGCATTGCAGGGGATGCGCTTGGGGATAATGCCATGATAACTGACTTTATCAGGGCCTTTAAGCGTCCCTTAATGGCATACTTCGCTTCAAATTCAACTATGAGCGAGGAAGAAATAAGAAGGCTGCTGAACAAGCTTTCTGGCGATTAACTTAATGAACCCAATTTATGCCCACTTTGTCATTAAGATCTTTGGCTTCCCTATATTTGTAAACTTCAGGATTATAATGATTAGCACGGTTATCTCCCTTGTGGGAACAGCTGTGGTTATGATGCTTAGGGAAGACAGGAAGCTTGCGATAAACGTGGGGTTCTTAACCGTATTTGCTTCGTTTATACCGTACTTTATGGATCTTATCAGAATAATCATGTTCAGGTTTTTTTTATTTCTTTTTCATCCTTTCATGTTTCCTCATTTCAGATACCTTTTCCTGATACACAATCCAGAAACCTGGGGGATAGCTGCTGGAATATCCCTGATGGCGTTTGGATATTACAGGACTTCTCAGACGCATGGGCTCAAGCCGCTTGACAATGATAAAATCATGGGTTACGTTAAAGCCATAGCAGAAGAGCTAAATGTGAAATTGCCAAGGATGTACTATTACGATGACAGTTCGCCAAACCTTTATACAAACGGTTCAAATAGCAATCCTTACATTGCAATTTCCGTGGGGGCCCTTGAGCTGTTTACTGATGAGGAATTAAAGGCTGCACTGGCGCACGAAATTTCGCACATAAAAAACGATGAAAATGAGATCACATTAACCGCACTGGGGCTATCCCTGGCAGCTTTTACAAGCATTCCAAATTACTTTATAAATCTTTTAATAAGGAGAAATTCAGAATTTCTTGCTGACGAAAAAGCGGCTTCAATATTAGGGCCAAAACCGGTCATTTCCGCGCTCTTGAAAGTTGCAAGCTTCAGGACCTTTTCCCCTGGGCTTTCCTTTGGCTTTTCGGTTGTGGATTTAATAACGGGAAGGCCAAGCCTTAAGGCCAGAATAGATCATCTGATCAAGATCTACAACATTCAATAGGGCCCACGCATTTTTAGGAAAAGATAAAAAAGGGGTGAACCTGTACATAAATTTATGATCGAATCTGGTAAAGTTCACTTTTCAATATCAAAGGATTTTGCTGATATATATGATGAGCAGGATGGCATACCCACTTTCAGGTACTTTATTAATGGCGAATGGAGAAGCAGCTCAGAAAAGGACCAGCTTATTTCTCCTCTTGACCAGAGCCTGGTGGGCGCAGTTTACAGGACCCCAACTGATCAGGTTAATGAAGCCATAAGGGTTGCAAAGGAAAGCCAGCAAAAGATAAGGTCCCTTGCTGGAATTGAAAGAGTTGAGCTGATGAATGAAGCGAGAAACATCCTCATGGATCATAGGGAAGATTTCATAAAAGCCCTGATGCTTGAGGGCGGAAAGACCAGGGATGGAGCCAGCGGTGAAATCGAGTCACTTTATCTCAGGCTGGGGCTTACAATGGAGGATGCAAGAAAGATATTTGGGGAGTATCTGCCAGGGGACTGGGCAAAGGACACCGCATCAAAGATTTCACTTGTAATAAGGGAACCGGTGGGAGTCGTTGCTGCAATAGGCCCATTTAATTATCCTCTGTTCATTCCCGCTGCAAAGATAATACCAGCATTGCTGGCTGGCAACAGCGTCGTAGTGAAGCCAACCAAGGAAACCCCGGTTTCAACAATCATGTTTGCAGAAGTGCTCAACATGGCTGGATTTCCAAAGGGCACAATCAGCGTGGTTACGGGCCCGGGATCAGTGATTGGCGATGTTATAGCCTCAAATAGGGATATTTCCATGATAAGCTTTACAGGAAGCACTGAAACTGGGCGCCACCTGACATCAATTGCGGGAATCAAGAAGCTTCACCTTGAGCTTGGTGGGAAAGCCTATGCAATAGTCCTAAAGGATGCAGACCTGGTCCTTGCATCCAAAAAAATAGTTGCAGGCAGCCTTTCAAATGCGGGACAGAGGTGTGACGCTATAAGCGCTGTGCTTGCAGTTCAGGACATAGCTGATAAACTTGTTGAGCTCATAGTAAATGAAGCTAAAACGTACAAGCTGGGCAACCCCATGGTTGACCCTCAGGTAAAGGTAGGCCCTGTGATTAACAGATCAGCTGCCGTTCGCATAAAATCCCTCATTGACGATGCAGTTTCACATGGCGCAAAGGTGCTGCTTGGAGGTGGAGTTCACGATACATACGTTGAGCCCACTGTACTGTATGACGTGCCAGAAGATGCAAGGATCCTGTGGGAGGAAACCTTTGGCCCTGTTATACCGATTCACAGGGTAAAAAACGCTGATGAGGCGATTTCCCTTGCAAAAAGGAGCGAGTACGGCCTTGATTCATGCGTGTTTACAATGAACTTTTACGATATGTGGAAGGTTGCAAAGTCCCTGCAGGTAGGTGAGGTCACCATAAATGACATGCCAAAGCATGGCATTGGGTATTTCCCATTTGGCGGCACAAAGAGCTCAGGAACTGGAAGGGAAGGAGTTGGCTTCAGCATTGATGAAATGACAAACATAAAGACAATAGTCTTCAACTTGGAACCCGGACTGATGGGCAAAAAGATCATAGGCTGACTTTCTATTCAACAAGCCTGTCATAAGGCTTCATTACGTATGGATAAAATCTTATCATATCGCTTGCAGTGAAGTGCAATCCGTAGTTTTCAAGGGCCATATCACCAGCAAGCCCATTAAAGTACGCCGCCAGCGAAGCTGCGTGCAGAGGTTCCAGCTTCTTTGAAAGAAATGCTACTGCAAGCCCGGCAAGCGCATCGCCAGTTCCACCAATTGTCATTCCAGCATTTCCCGTCCTGTTAAGCAAAGTTGCTTTTCCGTCAGATATTATGTCAACGGCTCCCTTTAAGACCACGGTTATGCCGCTTTTGCCTGCAAATTCCTTTACCAGGGCTGCCTTTTCTTCAAGTTGCCTTCCAGCCAGGTCAATGCCGCTTGCCCTTTTAAATTCCCCTTCATGTGGAGTCATTATAGCCACCTTTCCCCTTAAACTTTCAACTGATGCCCTGTCAATGCCATCAGCATCAATTACAAGCCGCTCAACCTCTGTAAGCTTTATGAATGTGCTTATGGCTTCAGAATTGCCCTTTCCCATACCATTTCCTATAAGAACTGCATCAACTTCCGGCGACAATTTTAACAGCCTTCTTGCGCTCCCCTTTGTAAACCTGTAATCCGGCAGCGGTATAACTATCAGATCCGGGCTGTAGGGCCTTATTGAATCGCATATTGGCTTTGGCACTGCAGCATAAACAAGGTCCACACCTGCCTTCAACGCTGCCATGGATGCAAGCAGGGGAGCTCCGTGGTACATCCATCCACCTCCAACTATCATAACCCTGCCATTCTGGCCCTTATGGGACGATTTGCTCCTTGAAGGGTAGATCCTTTTTATAAATTCCTCATTTATAAATTCGCTCATTTTAAATTAGTCAGCCACTTTATTGCCCAACCAAGGGCCTCTTCATCGCTCCTGGCCTGAACAGGCGGGTGCTTAAAAAAGTAGGATGATGGCTCAACAAGCGGCCCGTTTAACCCATTATCGATGGCCACCTTCATGAACCTGATTGCGTCGCTCATCACCGCAGCGAACATGGATTTGTCATCAACTGAAAGCTTGACCTTGAGCTCAATGGGAAAGTCTGCAAAGCTCTTCCCCTTTAAATATATATAACAGATTTTGTTGTTTCCAAGGAACTGCACATAGTCGCTCGGGCCTATTCTTATCTTTCCCATCTGCTCAAGGTCCTTTCCATACGGCAGCACGCTTGTGACTGCGCCTGTTTTGCTTATCCTCTTGCTCTTTAGCCTTTCCTCAACTGTCATGTTCAGGAAGTCAGTGTTGCCTCCTATGTTAACCTGGTATGTTTCATCAACCAAAACTCCCCTCATGTTAAACAGCGATACAAGGGTTCTGTGCAGGATCGTTGCCCCAACCTGCCCCTTAACATCGTCGCCCATTACTGGCAGCTTTGCATCCTGAAACTTTTTCTGCCATAATTTATCGCTTGCAATGAAAACCGGTATTCCGTTGATAAATGCCTTGCCCGCCCTTATCGCGGCCCTTGCATAGCTCTTTGTAGCCTCCTCGCTGCCAACCGGAAGCAGATTGATAAGCATGTCAGCGCCACTGTCGTTGAGCGCTTTGACAACTTCATCTTCACTTCCCTCAGATTTAACCGGGGAAAAGGATTCCACCATATGAGGCGCAACGCCGTCGTAAATTGGCCCTGATTTAACTTCAACACCAGTCTTTGGCACTTCAGCAAATTTTGGAGTCAAGTTCGGGCTTGCGAATATTGCATCCGCAAGGTCCATGCCAACCTTTTTTGAAGAAATATCAAATGCGGCCACAAATTCAATGTCGCTTATTTTGTACCCATTTATATCCTCGCTCATTACTCCGGCAGGCCGCTTGCCATCCTTATAATAATAAACGCCCTGAACTATTGCTGATGCGGTGTTGCCTATTCCAGCAAGCGCAACTTTTATCTTTTTTCCCATGACCCATTATCATGCTGTAAGTTAGATAAAGTTAGCGCCAGCGATAAACTGTTCTGATTGATTATTTAGCGCTCCTGCAAACGGGCTTTTTTAAATTATTACATGCGAAATGGAAAAACGCACAAATAGGAAAAGTTAAATCTTAAGGGGTTTTTATATAAATTTAAATAAAATGGATCAAATGGATGGCTCACTAGTTGCAAGGTTAAATAGGATATTATCTAGTGAGCATTCTGTTGCGGTTTTGGAGGAGCTGTCAAGGGGCTTCACTGTAAACGATGAGGTTTTAAAGAAGCTTGGAATTGAAAGGAGAACCCTTTATTATATCCTAAAGGAATTCAGGGAAAGTGGGCTGATAGTAAAAAAGGGCAACAAATACAAGCTTTCCATCCTTGGATATTTTGTTTATAACGTTGAAAATGAGCTGATAAAATGGTTGAGAAACAAAAACGACATTAAGCTGATAAATGAATATATAAACAATTCAGAAACGTTTAAAGTTACAAATGCCCTGCTTAAAAGCCTGGAGAAAATCATAGGGGTATCCTCGCTTGAGCCAGTCAAGGTGCACGTTGAATATTCAACTCTGGTGGAATCACTTATAGAAATGATCAATTACTCAAGGGAAACTGTGAAGTTAGTCAGCAGGTACATTGATACAAACGTTCTGAAGGCAATGTTAGAAGCCGCAAAAAGGGGAGTTACAATATGGCTGGTAACTGATAAGGTTTACAGCTCAGCAAGAGCTAAATATTATCTTGCATTATTGTCAAATATGGAAACAAGGGCTGTGGCCAGGGAGCTTTTTACATTAAAGAACGTGCTGGTTAGAACCGCAAATGTTCCCTACAGCTTTATCGTGGTTGATGAGGATCAGGTTGGAATAGAAGTGCCTGACGTTTTTGGTGAAAGGAATTTCATACTCGGCATACAGTTCAGAAGCCCGTCAATTGCTGAAAAAATGGCTGCAATTGCTGAAAAAATGTACCAGAATGCTGGGCAGGACACAATTATATATTCACTGTTAAATGAGGTTGGAGGTTCATGATAAACCCCAAGAATATGCTTTTACTGATAAAGAGCAGATCCGTGGCTGTTATGCTGTACACCACGGGCATAATTGGAAATTTAATTGCAATAACTGACTTCAGGATTTCGCCAGTGCTCTTCTCAATGAGCGTAATTGCACTTGCTCTGGCTACCATAAGCGCATATATACTCAGCGATTTAATGGACCTAAATGAGGACAGGCTAAACAGCCCAAACAGGCCTCTTCCTTCTGGCAGGGTTTCCGTAAGTGAGGCAAAGGTGCTTATAGTTTTCAGCCTTATTTTGGCCATTACAATTGGGCTGATGATAAATTATTTAACCGCTGTGCTGATATTTTTTACATTTATCTTGAGCTCCTTATACTCCCTTCCATTTATAAGGGCCAAGGATAAATATTATTCAAAGAGCCTGATAAGCTGGATGGGTGGATTTGTTGGAACGTTCATTGCTTCAGCTGTAATTTTAAAATTTTCCATTTTGAGCCTGCTCATATCATCCCTTGACGGGTTCCTTATAATGATCCTGGTGATGATAGGGGACGTCATAGATTATGAGGGAGACAAAAAATCTGGAGTTAAATCACTGGCCGTGACGTTTGGAATTGAAAAGGCAATTCTGGCCATGAAAATAGTCCTGGCTGTGATCCTGGCGCTGGTTGCATCCATTTTTTACATATCCTATCATGCAGTAAACCCAGCATTTCTCCCCATTGGAGCAGCGGCCACTATGGTGGCCTACATGGAACTGTCTGCATTAGAGGGTTCGGGCTATGAAAGGAAAAAGGCCAAGCTTACAAAACAGGCATTCAGAGCTCTTTACTTTTCAGTTCAGGCAGCAATTTTAATTGGGTTTGCGCTGGCACTTTGATGTGAAATGCCGTTATATAAAATGCATAAAAATTCCTTGCTGACATTAAGGATTTTAGGATAAAATTTATCTGCAATTAATTATTTTTTTCTAAAAATGAAAATTATATCCCTGGATAAGGTTCCTGAATCCTGCAGGCCGTATGTAAAATTTGAAAATTTAACTGAAGAAGACATTGAAAGCGCCGAAATACTGCTTGCCTGGCCTGGACAGCTGAAGCCAGAACTGCTGAAAAGCTTGAAATGCCTCAAAGCAATTCAGACATTTTCTGCCGGCGTAGATGGGATAGATTTTTCCCTTATTCCGGATGGTGTAAGGGTTTTTTCAAATGCTGGGGCATTTTCTATCCCAGTTGCTGAACAGGCATGGGGGCTGGCCATAGCGCTTGCCAAGGGTATAAATCTAAAAAGGAGAACTGAGACCTACGAAGTTTCGGGCCGTAAGGCCCTTGTGCTGGGGGCAGGAGGCATAGGGTCTGAAATAGCCAGAATTGCGAAGTCCGGGTTTAACGATTATGTAATTGGCCTATCACGGAGCTTTAAAGAACCAGGAAATTTTGACGCCAAACTTCCAATTTCGAATCTAAATGAGGCTATTGGCATAGCAGATTTAATATTTGATGCCCTGCCGCTGAACAGGGATACAAATGGCATCTTAAATTACAGCGTTTTAAAGAACCTCAAGGATAAGGCCATCCTTGTTAACGTTGGAAGAGGAGAAACTGTGGTTGAAGATGATATTTACAGAATTTTAACTGAAAGGCCAGGCATCAGGTTTGGAACTGACGTGTTCTGGCACAGAGACGGAACGGAAACATTTGAAACCAGGCTGTGGCAGCTGGAAAATTTTACTGGAACACTGCATACAGCTGGCGCCTACGGCAATTCAGATGTCATGAACAGGGCAAAGCAATTGGCCTGCGATAACGCAATGAGATTTGCTCAGGGGCTATCAGCTCATAACGAAGTTAAAAGGGAAGACTACGTGCAGTGACCCGCAAAATTTAAAATGCATATATGAACAAGAATTCCATCCAAACTCCAAAACTATTTACAAAGGATTTGAGCACAAAATCCACCGCGATAAAGCGCTAAAGTTTATATTTCTTCCTTTAAGGCATGATTTTGCGCACAAATGCTGCTTCCTTGTGAAGTTGTTGCACGGAAATCTTCTGAAGTGGATTGCTCTGAAAGGGCTTCGCCCTAGGTTGAGAGCGCCTCCTTCCAGCAGCCTCAAAAAAAGATAAGAATAAAATGCATTGGGGACCAGAACCCGGCTACCTGTTCCCGCAAAACCGTCCAGGCCGGTTAAGAGGAAAGCAAAGCAAAAGCTGGAACCTCCACACTTACAGCGTGGAGAATATGTCAGCCTGGGCTCATTTTTTTCAGGTTATTGACCAGTATTTCCTCATTGTTTGGTGCCTGAATGAACGCTGGAACGTTTTTCTGCTTTGTTGCCTTATATGACACAAATAACCATTGACCAGTTTCAAGTTCAGTTGTTTTTTCAATAATGTCTGCGCTTAACGAAAAGGCATCGGCAATTACCATCCTGTCATAGTACCTGGGGAGCGTGCTTACAAAGTAACTGTGAAGCTGCTGCAGGGCATTTGTATTTAGGTGTGCAACTCTCTGGGTGCTTATCCAGCAATGTGCCCTGTACTTTCTGCCCTGCCTTAAAAGCGACTCAACTGAACTGTTGGATTGATCTGAATAATCGTCCATCCTGGTCCTATCAGGTATGAATTCCTGAGCCTCGTCCAGCACAATGAGCACCTTTTTTCTGATGCCTGAAGTCTTCTTAAGGTAAAGAAGCTCATTTATAAATCCAGACACTGCCTTCCTCGCTTTATCAGGATCTGGCACATAGCTTACGGTTATCCGTGGCGAATCGGGCATCCTCAATCTCTCCGCCAGGGAAGACGCGCTTATAAGCGAATCCTGCACATTATCAGTTACTTCATCAAGCAGGTTGACGATGCTGTACAGCTGCTTGTAAATATTTGACTTATCGCTTACGCTATCCATGATGCCTGAAAGTATGGCTGCCAGGGTGCGCTTTCCCTCCTGATCCAGCTCCTGTATTGTTGTGCTTTCATCGTAATCCCTGTTACCGTAAAAATAACCTGTGAAATCCCTGAGCTGCCTCATTCCTGAAAGCCTGGTCTCTGGCTTTGACGAAAGGGACTCCTCAAGGGTGTTAAACAGCTGACCAAGAGTAATTGCCTTTTGCACTGAAAGGCTGAGCTTTTTAACCCTTCCCCTTTTGAAAAGCAAATCCACATATTTTTCAATGGCCCCAGTTCCAAAACTCTCTTCAAGAGTTTCAGGAATGGCCTGAGAATCCATAAAGCTGGCAGTCCCCTCCTTAAAACTTTCAGTTGAATATATTATTCCATTTTCCAGCAGAAGGTCCAGAAGGTTTATCGAATATTCCCCTGCAACGTCAAATATTACAACGCTTAAATCCGGGTCAGATTTAACCGCTTCCCTTATCAGATATGACATGAGGTTTGATTTTCCTGAGCCTGTGAATCCAAATATTCCTGTATGGTACCTCACAAGTGAGTCAAGCTTCACCGTAAGCGGCAGATTGAACCCGAGCAGATTGCCTACAGGGACCCCATTTTCAGCGCAAAGGAACTTTTCAACCGTCTGCTTCGACAGCAGATAGGCCCTTGAACCCGCCAGAGGGACTACGCTTTCCCTGCTGAACTCAGGAACGCCGTTCCTGATAGTCAGGCTGTACTTTGTTGGCACGGCCCACAGATCAATCCAGGTTTCGTCGCTGTTACCCCAGCTGTCTCCAACGGCCTGCAGGTACTCCTTCCTTATTTCAGTTGGCAACCTTTCATCCAGTCCAATCATCTCAAAGTGAACGGGGCTTATTGTGGCAACTTCATAAATAAGATAGGAAATCCCACCCGGGGACTTCCTCTCAATGCCTATAAATGAAGGCTCGTGCAGCCTTTCAAAAACTTCAAAGTCAAATTTTACTTCCAGAGTTGCAACAGGGGATGAGACCTGAATCTCACCCTCCTTTGACTTAACCGGCACAACCTTTGTTGATTGCCCCCTTAACCTTGCAACAAATTTTCCACCCATCTCATCAAATATTCCATCATTCATTTCTCTTTCCCGCCTCCTCCCTTAACCTTTCGCTTTCAGCCCTGATATCCCTGAACCTGCGCGATATTGAAAATATCCTCTCCTTTCTTGCAAGAGCTCCAAGCTGCAAATCGGCAATTCCCCTAAGCGCACTTTTAGCCATTTTTATCTCATATTTTACCTGCTTATCTGCCATATAAAGCAGTTGGTTATGGCCGAATGCTTCCAGCACTTCAGGGTTATCTGAATGCAGCAGCAGGTAAAGGATCAGGTTATCAATTTTGCTTGTGCCATCGCTTTCAAAGAAAATTTCAAGGTTGACGATGCCGTATAAGCTTCTCGCCTCTGCCCTTCTAACCTGGCCTGCATCATACTTTTCCATAAATGGCCTGTCATATGCAAATACGGGGGACCTCATTTGAGGGTCAGTTGCAAATTCCCTTAACTGAAAATATGACTTGACAAAAAATTTCTCCCTGGAGATGAATTTTCTAGCAGCGCCAAGCACCGGCGTTGCATCGGGATTGCCAACCATTGATGCAAATGAGGAGTCATAACTTAATGTCCTCCAGGGGGTCTTTAACCTTTCAGCATTCACTGCTGCAAGCACAGTTAAAAAGCCCTTATCATTTGTTAAGCCTGGCAAATTCTGCCCTTTTATTATCCCGGCTGATTTTGAATATGGAATGACTGACCTTGTAAATTCAGAAGCGGCTGTGTCCTTGGTTATGCCAACCAGCAATATTTTGTTTTTGATTGATTCATTAACAAGTTCAAACAGCAAAAAGACGTTAACAGCGTTCAGGTCATATATGGTGAGCCATGAGCCATCGCTGATTTTTAATGGGTGCTCTTCTGTTTCAAATGCCTTCCTCGCAACATATTCACACGCGGAAATCACCCTTTTCCAGTAGCCCTTAACGCTCTCCTTTATCGATATGCCATCAAGCAGCTCGCCTCCACTTTCACTGTCCTTTTTTCTCAGGCGCTTAAGCAGCCTTTTAGCTTCCTCATCCCCAAGTTCACCTAAAATCGATGATTCGCTTTTGCCATTTATTGCCTGGCTTATAAAATCGTAAATCTGATATGGTGACCTCTTTGGCAGATAAAAGCCCGGGCCTATCATTGAAGCAAGGCTTATGTCAAGCATGCTTGGCGATCCATATGCCGTTCTTATGTTTGTCAGCGTTGAATGACCTGACCTGAGCATAGTCCTCATGTCCTTTAACGCTGATGTATATGTGCCGTAAAGTGGCCTGTCCATAAATATCAGCTTCACACCGGGCATCCTTGCAGAATTTAACGCTGTCCATATTTCAGCCATTGTCATCAGGGCAAACGGTATTTTTTCTATTGATGCATGAAAATCGTATTCAGTTTCAGCAGCTTCATTGCCCATGAATACATCTGAAATGTCCTCAAGCCAGAGGGGGACAATCGCATAAGAGGAAAGGCCAACCGACCTGCTGATTTCCCTGATGCTTATCTTTACTCCGCTTTTTGAAACTTCAAATGGAACGCTGTAAGCTGAAGCGTTTACATAGAAAAGCAGAGTTTCCAGCCTTTCATCATAATCCATTGAACCGTCAATGCCAACTGAAGCATACTTTCCCTCTCCAAAATAGTCCACTGCAGTCTCGAAGGCAAGGCTTTCATCAAGGCCCTTTATGGCCTTAAGCACTTCCTCGCTTTTCCTGATCCCGGATAACCTCTGAACAAATTTGTCTGAGAGCTCTGAGCTTTCAGCAACCAGCCTTCTGGACATTTTATTGTATATGCTTTCACTGTTCCCCCTAAAGTTGCTCACTTGATAATTAACGCATTTTATTAATATAAGCGTTTTTAAATTGAGAAACAATATTTTTTAAAAAAAATTAATTGCATTATTATCAAAGTTTGGGGCCTGATGGAAACTCCATGCTGAAATATGCTGACTACAAGTGCCATGTGAACTGCTACACCTTGAAAGGCAGGCCGTTCTGCGTGACTTTGCGCAAGCAGCGGGGAAGTCCGGCACTGGAGCTTTACAGCTTGCGCAGCCCCTAACTACACTATAATTAACGGTGCCCATGGTGAATTTAAGCCTGTGGAGATCAAACTCACGTGATTTCCACACAAAGGGCTCCAGGTTTGACACTTTCCACGGCTAAAGCCGGGAGATTCTTGCTTCTAGGATGTTCATCGGTCCGTTGTTCATCGCCCTTTTAGGCTCCCACTTCATCCCATCCCACCTTAGAAACAAGGGATGTGCCACCACCCCGTTAACCTCACCTCCGTGGAGGCGAGCTATATTTAACACTCCCACCGCATCCCTGTG
>JABEBW010004094.1_pt1 | contig 14425 bp, 14 predicted proteins | sample 7245961 | NCBI WGS metagenome assembly JABEBW01 (sample SAMN14506364, study PRJNA622280) | hot springs metagenome | biome: hot spring [ENVO:00000051]|acidic hot spring [ENVO:00002120]; feature: spring [ENVO:00000027]|sediment [ENVO:00002007]; material: sediment environment [ENVO:01001048]...
ATCGATTTTGGTTTGAACATTGGATCCAGATTGTCCATAAACATACACCTTTGATCCCTAATACTTTCAGGTTAATTTTATTTTTTATCCACTTTTTCCTAACTCATACTTTGCTTATTGTCGAAGTATTCCAGGGTTACCGTTTTCTGTTCCCCCGTCACCATATTTTTAATTTTTAGTGTTCCAGTTTTTGCTTCTTCATCACCGACAATTATTATAAACTTTGCTCCAATTTTATCAGCATACCTTAACTGCCATGAGAGACTTTTTCCAGTAAGGTCAATATCTGTAATATATCCTCTCCTTCTAAGTTCCGTTAAAATTTTGATTCCATATTTTCTATTATTACCCTGAATTGCAATAAAATAGTCAACACTTTCTTCATATTTTGGCCATAAACCTTCCCTTTTCAACAATAATTCAAGAACCGCATCACCCATACCGAAACCTACCGCCGGTACCTTTTCACCACCAAATAGTTCAACCACATTATCGTACCTTCCACCACCAAGTATCGCCCTGAATTCACCTTTTTTATCATGTGCTTCAAAAACAATACCCGTGTAATATGCAAGTCCCCTTACAATTGAAAAATCAAAAATGAATTCACCATAACCATATTCTATCAAAAATTCCTGAAGATTCCATAATGTTTCCATTCTTGGTTCATTTCCAATGATTGAAGAAACAGTTTTTTCAATATCTTTAAAATTCCCTTTCACACCTATTATTTTTAAAATTTCCTTTGCTATTTCATCACCATTTATGGAAGAGAGATCCCTGTAAAATGTTTCCTCATCAACCTTACCCATCCTATCTATGACCCTTAATGTTTTTTCAACTTCAACAACACCCAATTTCAAGAGAACTTTTTCCATCAATTCCCTGTCACTTATCCTCATGACATACTTTCCTTTCAAACCCAGGGAATCAAGGATTGCCATGGCAAGTGAAATGACCTCAGCATCCGATGCTATGTTATCTGATCCAAAAATATCAGCATTGTACTGATAAAATTCCCTCAACCTTCCTGACTGTGGTTCCTCATACCTCCATAATTTTGGTATTGAAAACCATTTTATTGGTTTTAAAAAATTTTTCCTCTGTGCAACCATCCTTGAAACTGATGGTGTGATTTCTGGTACAAGTGTTATTTCCCTACCTCCCTTATCAACAAAAGAAAAAGTTTGTTTAACAATCTCCTCACCGCTCTTTATTTTGAATATTTCAAGGGGTTCAACACTGGGCGTCTCAATTTCCTTGAAATTAAAACTTCTTGAAATTTCTCTCATTTTATTGAAAATTTTAACTCTTGGCACCATTTCCTCAGGATAGAATTCCCTGAATCCTTTGAGTTTCTGGAGATTTTCCATTTTTTTCACCATCACTCTTAAATCTTTACATAGATTAAAACATTTTTTATTTAAAGCTATTTTTTGAGATTCTGCCGGTACACAAAGATGGATCCGATAGATTTTTGGCTTTAATAAGCCCAGCAAAAAATATAGATAAAATGATATATAAAATTATACGCTCTCATTCCCTTTTTATGGAATTATTCACCATATTGTAAAAACTAAATGATCATGAAAATTTCAGCATTCAAATGTTTTGAAATTTAATTTAAAAAGCGCATTATGAAAATCTCTAAATTTATATTGTAGTTTATATTACTTCTTTTTAGGACTGGCAGAAATGACAGAAATAACAGCTGTTCAAATATTTTATTTCTTCGCTATTCTGGGATTTATTCTTGTAATTGCAAGGATCCTTGGATTTATGGGTGAAAGGCTTTTTGGTCTTCCAACAGTTTTGGGTGAGATTATTACAGGTATTATAATTGGACCATTTGCTCTGGGTTATTACATATTTCCAACAGGTGGAATTTTTAGTCCTTTGACTACACAGACACCTGTCCCAGCAACCTTATATATGTTCGGACAGGTTGGTGTTGTTATTCTTCTGTTTTACATTGGGCTTGAGAGTGATATTGAAAGATTTATAAAAGGATCTTTTTACGGTATCATTACAGCCATATCGGAAGGTACAATGTCATTCATACTTGTTTCTCTTTTTGTATATTGGTATAGTAAAGATTTATTGACTTCACTTTTTATGGGTGCTATTTTAGCAAGTACATCTATAGGTATAACAGTTAGAGTACTAAAGGACCTGAAAAAATTGGATTCAAAGGAAGGAATGGGAATACTTGTAATAGGAGTTTATGATGATATAATAGGCATAATTTTCTTTATAACTGTAATGAATATAGCTTCAAACAAATTCAACATTCAATCCATTATTCTTACCATAATTGAAGTAATAGTTTTCATTTTAATTTTCATAATTATTGGAACAAAGCTAAATGGATGGATTTCAAAAATCTTAGATCTTTTTAAACATAGGGAAACAAGATTTGCAATAGTTATAACCATACTATTTTTATTGACTGTTCTTACCATTCAACTCGGTCTTACCATGGTCCTTGGATCTTTCATTTTTGGTCTGGCACTTTCAAAGGTTAAGCAGAGGGATGAGATCCTTGAAGATCTTAAAGGTTTATACGAATTTTTTGTACCTATTTTCTTTGTTACAGTTGGTATGATGATGAATTTGGCAAATATAATTACAAGTCTTGTTGTTACATTAATAACATTTGTTGGTGCATATCTAGGGAAAGTTGTGGGCGCTTCAATACCATCAATGTATTTTGGTTTTTCCGTTAAAGAATCTTTCAGGATAGGTAATGCATTATTGCCACGTGCAGAGGTCCCTTTGGTTGTATCATCCATAGCACTTGTTCAGGGCTTTATCTCAGAACAATTTTATAATGTATCAATACTTATGGTTTTATTAACCATAATACTGGGTCCAATACTGTATGTAAGACTTTCAAAGGAGGCAGAAAATGAAGGGAATAATATTTAGAAGGGAATACATTCAGAGAATAATAGGTAAGAATGCTTTTATAATTACACCAAAAGACAGGTATTCAAGATTACTTTCCGAAAACCTAAATTTTTCTTATTTATTAATATTTAATGATGATATAAAATTCATAATTCATCCATCACAGGACGATGGTTCACTTTCAAAAGAAAATGTTGTAATAACAACAGATCCGGCGGGAAAGGTGAAGGAAATAATAGGTGATAAAAAATTATTTTCATGTGAAAGGATAGAGGAACTAAAAACGGAATTCATAAATGTGGATAACATTTTCAGAAAACCCTATAAGGATGAGATAAAAATAATAAAAGAGGGTTATGAATTGCTTGATGAAGCGTTTGGAAGTGCCTTGAAGAAAATTTTTATTGGCATGAAAGAATATGAAATAAGGGCAGAATTTGAATACGAATTGATTAAAAGAGGTTTCGATGGTTTTGTTTATCCAAGCGTGGTACTTTCGGGTGAAAGATCTTCCTCCCCCATTTCATTCACATCAAACAATGTGTTTAAAGAGAATGATGTCCTCCAGATCGATCTATCTCCCATTTACAGAGGTTTTGGTCTTCACATGGCCAGGGTTTTATTCTCTTCCCTAACAGATGAAATTGAAAATGCATGGAGGATATACAATAAATCCTTTAACATCATTGAGGATCTTTTGAAACCAGGTACACCTTCATCAAGAATAGATGAAAGAATTAGATCTTATCTTTCAGAAAAGGGTTTTCAATATTTGCATTACACAGGTTTTCCCCTTTACAACTTTTCAAAACCTTACATTCATCCTGATTCAGAAGATTCATTGGAAAGAGATATGATTTTTGTTATTTCCCCCGGTCTTTATGTGAAAAATAAGTACGGATTCAGGGTTAAAAGGACTGTTAGGATAACAGATCATTCATTTGAAACACTGGATAAATTCGGTACAGAATAAACTATTTATACAAATGAAACTTTTGATCAACCATGGGATTCAGCAAAGATCCTTCTGAAATTTTGAGAAGGGAAAAATTCACAAAAGAAGAAATCAGGATGGCAATAAGGAATGATATTTCCGCTGAAATTGATGCAATGAATTTCTATTTAACACAGGCATCATTGATTGATGATGATCTTGTTAGGAAAGTTCTCCTCGACATAGCCATGGAAGAGAAAGTTCACCTTGGAGAATTTCTAACCCTTTTGAAAAAACTTGATGATGAACAGGTAAAGGCAATAGAAAAAGGTGAAGAGGAAGTTAAAGAAATGGAAAAATATTGAATCATGCTATCCTGGATCGATATTAATGGTAAAATAATACTTTTAGCAAAAACCATAAGGGTATTTTCCTATGGTTTCATAAGTATAATATTACCATATTATCTGAAAAGTCTTGGTTATTCTGCAACAGTGGTTGGTATTATTGTTACAATTGCTGTGTTATCAAACGCAATTTTTAATATAATTGTCGGTAAATATGGTGAAATTATTGGAAGAAACAGAACACTGAGAATTTTTTCCATATTTATGATATTTTCATCAATTCTTCTTCTCATACCAAATATTATCACAATTATTTTAGCTTCAATTTTCGGTATAATAAGCGTTACGGGAACAGAAACAGGACCATTTTTAAGTGTTGAACAATCAGCACTGACAAAGTTTGTAGGGGATGAAAAAAGAACACTTCTTTTTTCAATTTACAATTTTCTTGGATATTCCGCTGCATCACTGGGTGCACTTTTCCCAAATGTTCCATTCTATTTTCTCCCAAAAAGTTATTCCTATGAATCAATGATAATAATTTACGGTTTTGTTGGATTGATCCTTTATTTTCTGTACTGGAAAATTGGCAAATCCATTGAAATAAATGTTGAAAGGAAAAATGTAAGGATTTCGGATGAAACAAAGAAAAAGATAATAAAATTGTCACTTCTTTTCTCCATGGATGCATTTGGTGGAGGTTTCATTCTTCAGTCCATACTTGTTCTTTGGTTCAATTACAGATTTGGATTGAACATAGAGACACAAACCTGGATATTCTTTGGTGCGGGAATTATAACAGCAATATCATTTTTCCTTGCAGAAAGAATAGCGAGAAAGATAGGCCTTCTAAACACAATGGTTTTTACACATATACCATCAAACATTTTTCTTTTACTAATTGCCTTTTCAACAACACCCCTAATGGCTATTGTTCTTCTATTCCTGAGGCAATCCCTTTCACAGATGGATGTCCCAACAAGACAATCCTATACAATGGCAATAGTTAAGCCTGAAGAAAGAACAGCAACTGCTTCAATAACAAACATACCGAGGAGCATAAGTCAGGCAGGAAGTCCATATTTATCATCATATGCAATAAGCATAGGCAGTTATTCCATACCATTCATTCTTTCAGGATCAATCAAAATAATCTACGATATTCTGATTTTCCTTACGTTCAGAAAAATAAAACCGCCGGAAGAAAAATAAATATAATGATGTACATTTCAAAATTCAATGGACAGGTATGTTATTGATCCATGGGTTTCACACCAGTATAAGGATTACAAAAAATTGAGGGATGAGTTTGGTATTGAACCATTCGATTTCGAGATCCCTGAACTTAAGGGTATATTCACAAGGGGTGTAATATTCGGGCATAGAGGCTTTCAATCGGTTTACAATGCCATAAAAAAGGGAAAGAAATTTACAATTCTTACAGGTTTAATGCCTTCGGGCAAGATGCATCTTGGCCATAAACTTGTTATTGATCAGATGATAAATTATCAGAAGATTGGAGCAAGGGGATATATTGCTGTTGCAGACCTTGAAGCATATGCAACAAGGAATATAAGTCTGGAAAAGGGTTATGAAATTGCAATAAGGGATTATGTCCCAAATTATCTTGCCCTTGGTGTTGATCCCCAGAAAACACAGGTGTATTTTCAATCAAAGAGAAAAAGTGTTATCGATCTTGCATTATTATTCCAGAAAAGGATTAACCTTAACGAAATGAAGGAAATTTACGGTTTTAAGGATGATTCCAACCTTCTTCATATTGAATCACCTTTAATTCAGCTTGGTGATATTCTACATGTACAGCTTGATAAGTATGAGGGACCATGTCCAACAGTTGTTCCTGTTGGTGTGGATCAGGATCCGCACATAAGGCTGGCAAGGGAACTTGTTAAAAGGAACAGAATATACAGTATTGTTGAACAGGATGGTAGAATTGTCATATTCTACAAGGGTGATGATACGGAAAATTTTATTTCAAAAGCAAAAGAAAAACTTAAAGTCATAGGTTTTGAAAAATTCAGGGAGAATATTCCATATAAAGCTCTTTACATTGATGATTCATCAACTGAAAGTAAATACGTTATTGAGGAAGTTATGAGCGGGGTTGAAAAGGAATTCGGTGGATTTGGTTTCTTTGAGCCAAGTTCCACATATCACAGATTCATGAGCGGTCTCAACGGTGGAAAGATGTCATCATCGGATCCATCAAGCTACATTTCAATCGATGAAGATCCAAATATAGCCACAAAAAAGGTAATGAACGCAAAAACTGGCGGGGCCGCTTCAGCTGAAGAGCAGAGAAGGGTTGGTGGCAAACCTGAGGAATGTTCAGTATATGAATTATACCTTTATCATCTTGCTCAGGATGATAATTATCTTAAAGAAATTTACAGATCATGCAGATCCGGTGAAAGGTTATGCGGTGAGTGTAAAAGGGAAGCTGCGGAATTACTGAAAAATTTTCTAATAGATCTTAAGGAAAAAAGGGAAGAAAGGGAGCACCTTGTCAGGGAAATAGTGAAAAACGACTAGAACAAAATTTAAGAATAATTTTAAATTTAAAGTTGAAAAGGTGGAATGGATGAGGATCCTTGTATGCGTTGCATGGCCCTATGCGGATGGACCATTACATCTTGGTCATCTATATGGTGCTTATTTACCAGCGGATATCTTTGCAAGGTACCACAGAATGATAGGTGATGAAGTTCTTATGGTATCCGGGAGCGATGAACATGGTACACCCATCACATTTGTTGCAGAAAAGGAACACGTTTCACCAAAGGATATTGCGGATAGGTACCATGAAATAAACAAAAGGATATTCGAGCAGCTTGGTATAAGTTTCGATAATTATTCAAGAACATCATCAGATAACCATAAGGAGGTTGTGAAAAATTTCTTCCTGAAACTTTACGAAAAGGGTTACATTTATCCTTCAAAAATGATTTCCCCTTACTGCCCGAACTGTAAAAGATTTTTACCCGACAGGTATGTTGAAGGAACATGCCCCTATTGCGGTTATGAGCATGCAAGGGGTGATCAGTGCGATAACTGCGGCAGGACACTTGATCCACAGGAACTCATTAATCCGAGATGCAGAATATGCGGTGCAACACCTGAATTTAAAGAAACTGAGCATTTATTCTTCAGATTAAGTTCATTCGAGGATGATCTTAAAAAATGGCTTGAGGATAAGACATACTGGAGGGATAATGTTAAGAATTTCACGTACAATTTTATAAAATCTGGATTGAAGGACAGGGCGGTAACAAGGGATATTGAATGGGGAATAGATGTACCCATACCTGGATTTGAAAATAAAAAGATATATGTGTGGTTTGAGGCGGTTATAGGATACCTTTCATCAACAATTGAGTACAGTAAAAAGGTGGGTAATGAGAATCTATGGAAGGATTACTGGCTCGACAAAAACACAAGGCATTATTATTTTATTGGCAAGGATAACATTCCATTCCACACAATAATATGGCCTGCAATGTTAATGGGGCATGGTGAACTTAACCTACCATATGATGTTCCTGCAAACGAATACCTGAACCTGGAAGGAAAGAAATTTTCAAAGAGTTCCAACATTGGAATATTTTTGCCAGAAATACTTTCAAAGTACGATCCGGATATGGTTAGATTTTATGCTGCCCTTAACCTGCCGGAACAGCATGATTCAGACTTTTCCTGGAACGATTTCTATCTGAAGGTAAATGGTGAACTGATAGACAAATTTGGAAACTTTGTTCACAGGGTATTAACATTCACAAAAACAAGGGTTGGAAAAATACCCATGAGGGGAGAATTGGATGAGGATGATTTCCAGGCTTTGAATATGATACGTGAGACAGGGGAAAAAATGGCGGATCATTTCAAAAATGTTGAACTAAAGAAGGCAATAAAAGAATGGTTGAACCTTGTTTATTTTGGGAACCAATACTTTGATAGATCTGCACCATGGGATCTCATAAAGGAGAATGAGAAAAAATGCTGGACAAAGCTAAACGTATCATTGCAAATTGTGAAGGCCTTGGCAATATACAGTTATCCATTCATTCCATTCACATCACAGAAAATATGGAACATGCTTGGATACAAGGATAAAATTGAAAATTACAGGTGGATTGAGGCATTAACACCAATTGGTGAGACAGCTTTACAGGAACCAAAGATACTTTTCAAAAAACTTACACAGGATGAAATAAATGAATGGAAGAAGGTTGATATAAGAACAATAAAAATAGTTGATGTTATGGATCATCCCAACGCTGACAGGCTTTATTTGTTAAAGGTTTCACTTGGAAATGAAGAGAGGACACTTGTTGCCGGTCTTAAGAAACATTATCGTCCTGAGGAGCTTATGGGTAAATATGCCCTGATGGTTTATAACCTTGAGCCTGCGGAGATAAGGGGAGTAGTTTCACAGGGTATGATCCTTGCCGCTGATGATGGAAATACTGTTTCACTCCTTGTGCCAACAGAAAAAATTGAGGGAAAGAAGGTACTTGCAAACAATTATGAAAGTACGGCGGAATCAAAGATATCCCATAAGGATTTCATGAAGATGAATTTTGAAATTGCCAGGTTGAAGATCAATGAAAGGATCCTTGCAGAGGGAAATAAAATTCACGAAATAGATTATAACATTGATAAAAAGTATGATGGTCTTTTAACGGTGATTTATCTTGAGAAAAACAGACCTTATATATTGAGAACAGACAATGGAATCATAACACTTGACAGGGATGTTAATTTAAATGCAAAAGTGAAATAGAATGAAATTTGATATTCACATACATTCAAAATATTCAAACGATGGTGTTCTGGAAATAAATGAAATAATAAAAATTGCAAAAAAGGTTGGGCTGGATGGAATAGCAATAACGGACCATAATTCCATGGAGGCTTACAGAAAAATCGAAAGCAAAGAGATTGAAATAATAAAAGGTGTTGAAATATCAAGTGCATCCGGGCATATTATCGCGCTAAATATCAATGAAATTATACCGAAAGGGTTGAGTGTTGATGAGACCATAGAAAGGATACATGAGCAGGGTGGAATAGCGATAGCAGTTCATCCATACAGGTTCTGGAGCGGTTTGGGTGAAGAAAACATAGTTGGAAAAAAGTTTGATGTTATAGAGGTGCTGAACGGAAGATGTAAAAAACTGAATAACCAGAGAGCAATGGATCTTGCCCAAAGATTAAACAAACCATTTTCAGCAGGAAGTGATGCACATTTTGCAGGTGAGATAGGGAGAGCTTACATAATAAGTGACGGGGATCCTGTAGAGAAAATTCTAAAAAAGGATGTAAGGGTTGATGGAAGTTCAAGGGATTTCTTTGGAACAATTAAATATGTGACCAATACGATTTTTCACTGGGCAGGGAGAGGTTTCAGGAGAATCTGATCAGGGGCCTATATGCATCATCTCAAAGTACTGGTCATAGTTTTCAAACTGAAGAATTAATTCCCTCTCAGATTTCAGGAAATAGTAATGTGACATTTCCACAGATGAAAGGTAAAGCATTATTGCCTTTTTCTCATCATCAAACCTTTTTGATAGATCCTCATAGAACTTTGATGATGCAAGTTCCGCGTCCATTGCCTGCGTTATAAGCTTTGAAATTGGATCCTTTTCAGTCACAGTGACCCTTGGTAATGGTACCTCTGTACTTTCGGGTATGTTTATCTTTTCTCCGGGGAATTTCATTTTGATTATATTTTCAATCATTTCTCTGTGCTTTTCCTCCTCCTTTGAAAGAAATTCGAATTTTTCCTTCAATAATGCATTTTTTACATTTTCTGATGCCTTTTTGTATATGTTCATTGAATCTATTTCTGATCTAAGGGCCATTTCCAACAATTCCTTTAAAGATGCCATAATATTTGATATGTCAAATCCTATTTAGATTTTTTTGTATTTTTATAATTGCTGGAATATTGGTTTGTAGATTATCAGGGAAATTGTTAATAAAATAATTAGAATTAATGATTCCGTTATCCCTACCCATTTTATTTTTAGCCTTTTTATTCCCAACGGTATCCTTAAAATGGATAATGAGAAAATTATATTCATTGGATTTAGAAAAATAAAGAATATGGGAATAATGTTATATAGAAGGTAAAAACTATTTTTTCTTATTATTGATCTAACGGTAAACTCTGATCCAACCATAAAGAGGAAAAGGAAAATTGAGTAAACATAGGTGTTATGTGAAAAGTAAATTGATGTTATATAAAAATTTAAAACCATTCCCGCTATACCAGTTATTGCCTTAAGGTATGATCTTTTGAAAATTCCATTTTTGAAAATGTAAACAAGAAGGAAAAATGTGTAGGGAATAATGAAATAATAAAAAATTAATATGGAAATTATTGAAAATATGAAGGATATAAAAAATGCAATTTTATCGATTCCTTTTTTAAAATCCATGGCTATTAAACCCGATAACAGAGGAATCCAGAAAATTAATACATAAATATTTTTGTAAAGAAATAATGAAAATAGGAAGAGTGAATATGTTGTTATCCATGCACCGTACTCTATTTTCATTGAAATTTGGAATTTTCACGTTATATTTATTTATTTTTTCTACTTTTTTTCTTCATGAACTTTATAAAGAAAATTGTTGATGAATTTAAAAATAAAAGAATAATTGGCATTGATCTTGCCGGTTCATCCAAAAGGGAAACAGGTATCTGTTCCCTACATGGATACAATGCTGAAATAAATTCATTAAAAAGTGATGCAGAAATAATTTCATTTATTCTTGATTTTAAGCCTGATTTAATTGCAATAGACGCCCCACTTTCTTTACCGGAAGGAAGATGCTGTACCTGGGAAAAGTGTTCATGCAGCGTTCATGGAATAATGAGGGAAAGTGACAGGGAATTGATAAGAATGGGTATAAGGGCATATCCAACACTTATGGAGAGTATGATACCACTCACAAGGAGGGGTATTAACCTTTCAGTTTTATTGAGATCAATGAATTTTGATGTTATTGAAACATATCCCCATGGTGTAAAAATCATGCTTGGTTTACCCAAGGAAAAGGAAAAGATTCTGGAAATTTTTTCAGAAACGGGTTTCAATTTCATTTATAAAAAATTAAGTAAACATGGAATTGATTCATTCCTTTCAGCTATTGTTGGATACTTTTATTTATCAGGAAATTTTATTGAAATTGGCAAGAAAAATGAAGGAACAACAATTTTACCAATTAAAATGTGAAAAATTTAATGAAAATAGAAATTTAAATACCTATATTTTTTACATACCTACATGAATGATTTAATTTTAACATTTAAAAATTCAATAGAAGAGGCAAATGGTAAATGTTACATTATTGAAAAAATTGATGAAATTTCTGATATAATTCTTGAAATCACTGAAAATTTCAAAAACGTTTTCATCCATAACATTGATTATATTTTAGGAGAATATGTAAAAAATATTTTGAAAAATAATGGTAAAAATGTTTTGACAATTGAGGATATGAAAAGGGATCCTGGGAAAATTGAAATTGGCATAACAGGTGCACATGCAATGGCTGCAGAATCAGGATCAATTATATTTTATGAAAATGGTGTTCTTACAGCCTTTACATCCTTCCTCCCGGAAAAACATATTGTTATAGAATATTCTGATAAAATTTTTCCAGAAATACTTGATGCTCTTGATCATGTTGTTAAAGAATCTGGCAAAATGCCATCATACATTCAGATAATACAGGGCTCAAGCTATACTGGTGATATTGAAAAGAAAATAGTGAGACCTTCACATGGACCCAAGGAACTTCATGTTTTAATTGTTAAGAGGTGAATAAAATGATTTTTGAAGAGGTTCATAAAAAAATTCTCAATGCCCTTGAGGATCAGGATCTAAGGAATGGATCCTACATCGGAACAAAATTTGAAATAATTAACAGAAGGGAAGCAATTAAAAGACACACATATATTGAAGAATGGGCAAATGAAACAAGAAAAAATAAGGAATATGCAATTGAGAATATTGATGATCTTATATTAAAATTCAAAGAAAATTTTGAGAAAAATGGCGGTCATTTCCATTATGCAAAAAATGGGGATGAAATGAAGAACATTGTTCTAAAAATAATTGGTGAAGGTAAAACAGTTGTTAAAAGTAAAAGTCTTGTTGGTGAGGAGATTGAACTGAGGCAGTTTCTTGAAAGTAAAGGAATAAGGGTCTACGAGACTGATCTTGGAGAATTCCTTGTACAGTTAACAAATGGAAAACCCGCACACATGGTCACGCCCGCTGTAAACATGACAGAAGGGAGGGCTAAATCCGTTCTGGAAAAGAATCTCAAGGTTGAACTAAGTGATGTAACATCAATGGTTCTTGCTGTAAGAAAATTCATGCGTGAAAAGTTCCTTAACGCTGATGTGGGGATGGTTGGAGCAAATGCACTTTCAGCCGAGACAGGTTCCATTGTTTTTGTAACAAATGAGGGAAACGGGGCACTTACATCAACAATTCCAAAAAAATTGATTGTTATTACATCAATTGAAAAAATATATCCAAAATTAAATGATGCCATAAAGGCTTCAATTGTCCAGACAGTATACGATGGATTCAAGAAAACATCGTACATTCACATAATAAATGGACCATCAAGAGAGGATATAGGTCCTGAGGAATTGCATATAGTCATTATGGACAACAACAGAAAAAGTGCAAGGGAAACGTTTCTGAAGGAAACACTTTACTGTATTAAATGTGGATCATGTCAGCTATCCTGCCCAGTTTTCCAGGTTATTGATGGTGCATGGGGAGATATATATACAGCTGCAATAGGAATACCATGGACTGCAATAACAGGTTCAAAGGAAAAGGCAAAGGCATTATCCTTTTTCTGCCTGGAATGTGGAAGATGCAGGGAAGTATGCCCCATGAAAATAAACATACCTGAACTAATTAGAAAAATTAAATCTATCTGATTTACAAAATGTCAATTTTTAATTAAAAAAATTAAAATATTGTTTTTAGATTTAAACATCTGATGAAAAAATTAAAGAAAAACATTGTGGATGATATTTCCTTCGGTGCAATAGTGAAAATAAGGGATGATCTTTTATCAATGCAGAGGCAGGGAAAAAAGGTATACAGAATGGAATCGGGTGACCCATCGTTTGATGTTCCTGATCATGTTAAAAATGCAATCATTGATGCTTTAAAAAATAACAGAACACACTATACGGATTCAACAGGAATACCTGAACTAAGAGAGGCAATTGCACAGAAACTTCAGAGAAAAAATGGAATTAATGCAACGAAGGATGAAGTGCTTGTAACAAACGGTGGTATGAATTCGTTATATGTAACATTCCGTGCACTGCTTTCAAAGAATGAAAAGGTGATCATACCCGATCCCATGTGGACCGAGATTGGTGAAAACATAAAGCTTTCCCTTGGCATTCCTTTGCCCGTTGATGTATTCAGCTATGTTGAAAATATTGAAGGTATGAATTTAAAGAACGTAAAGGCAATATTTATAAATTCACCACACAACCCAACAGGTAAGGTTTTTTCAGAAAATGAAATAAGAAAAATTGTTAATATTGCATCAGAGAATGAAATTTTTATTGTCAGTGATGAAGCCTATGAGGATGTGATTTTTGATAATTTAAAACACTTCAGTCCTGGATCAATTTATGAAAATACCATTTCACTTTATTCAATGTCAAAGAGCTATGCAATGAGCGGCCTGAGAATAGGTTATGCACATGTGAAAAATGAAATTTTAAAGGATAGAATGAAAAAGTTGTTGAGATGTACCATAAACGGTGTAAATTCAATAACACAGTATGGTGCCCTGGCCGCACTTCAGGGACCTCAGGATTACGTATCCATGATGAGGGATGAGTACCAGAAAAGGAGGGATATCCTTTACGGTTACTTGAAAAATTCAAGTTACCTTGATCCATATTTACCACAGGGTGCATTCTATATGTGGAATAAAATAAAAGAATACCCTAAAGGTGTGAAAGATACATGGGAAATGAGTGAATACATTCTTAAAAAAACAGGTGTGGGTTCCACTCCAGGCCCTGTTTTCGGACCAGGTGGAGAAAATCATATAAGGTTTGCATTCAGTATTGAAACTGAAAAGGTAAGGGAAGCAGGTGAATTACTATCAACATTATGATTCAAACCTTTTTCTTGCATTTTTCTCTCAA
>JABEBW010003331.1_pt1 | contig 14410 bp, 11 predicted proteins | sample 7245961 | NCBI WGS metagenome assembly JABEBW01 (sample SAMN14506364, study PRJNA622280) | hot springs metagenome | biome: hot spring [ENVO:00000051]|acidic hot spring [ENVO:00002120]; feature: spring [ENVO:00000027]|sediment [ENVO:00002007]; material: sediment environment [ENVO:01001048]...
TCCTCATGCAGGGCTCAGTTCGAATTCTATGCGTTTGTTCTTCCTGCCCTTATTCTCTATCTTCCTGAGCACTATTTTTCCAACTTCTCTAGTGTTTGCAACGTGCGTACCGCCATCTGATTGTTCGTCCAGCCCCTCTATGACTATTATTCTTACAACGGGAAGAGATTCTATGAGCTTCCTTCCTGGCTCCGTCCTTGCGAGATTTGGTCTCTTCATGGCCTCCTCCCTTGATATGTTTTCCGCGTATACGCGATGGCCTTCGGATATAAATTCGTTAGCCTCCTGTATAATCTGATCCACGAACTCCTTTGTGAAATTCTCGATGTTCATGTCAATGCGGGAACGATCTTCATAGATCTGCCCGCCGGTCAGCAAGGCCTCAGAATTGTGCTTTGCTGACACAATACCATCCAGTATGTGGATCGCAGTATGATACCTCATGTGGGCATATCTGCGCTCCCAGTCTATCTTTCCGTATATCCTATCACCGGCTTTCAGGCCGTCTACGCTCTCAAGGATGTGAACAACATCGTCACCATGCTTCTGCACATCCACAACTCTGTAAGTCTTGTCGTCATTCACAATGATTCCGGTGTCGTTGGGCTGGCCTCCACCGGTTGGATAGAACGCAGTTCTGTCAAGCACAATGCCGTTGGAGTCCACAGAAACAACCTCAGCCTGGAACTCCTTCATATACATGTCGTCGTAATACAGTTTTTCTGTCACGGTACACAGCATGCTATCATGCCTTAAACGCTTTGCCATTGTGAATACACAGATCTGTGTAGCAAGGCTTAAATATAATAAAAAAATGCCTGACCATGGCAAATCTGATAAGAAAGGAAGACAGAGAATACCTTAAGGGGGAGTTTGAAAAGTATCTCAAGAACGATGTTGATCTTGTGGTTTTCACTTCAAATGATGAGAACTGCAGGTACTGCAAAGAAACTGTTCAGCTTGCAACTGAAGTATCGGAAATAAATCCGAAGATACACCTGAAGGTTTATAACTTCGATGAAGACAAGGAGATGGTGAAGAAGTACGGAGTTGAGAAGTATCCGGCAACCATCGTTTCAAAGGCAGGTGTCGAGGATGGCAGGATCGTCTATTACGGCCTTCCGTCTGGCTATGAATTCGGTTCGCTGATAGAAGACCTCAAGAATGTATCGATGGGAGAAGCAGACGTTTCATCAAAGGCTGCAGAACTCATATCAAAGATCGACAAGCCAATAACCATAAAGGTCTACGTTACGCCGACATGCCCGTACTGCCCGAGAGCAGTTGGAACAGCGCATAAATTTGCACTTCTCAATCCGAACATAAAGGGTGAGATGATAGAGGCGCTGGAGTTCGAGAATGAGGCCGAAGAGGTCGGTGTTTCCAGCGTTCCGCATATAGTCATAAACAACGATGTTACATTCATAGGCGCGTACCCGGATGACCAGTTCGCGGAGTACGTTATGGAGGCCTACGACCATCAGTAAATAAAATTTACTATATCTTGTAATAATTTTTTTTGCATTGATTATTATTCTATATAATAGTTTTCATTCAATCCTGATGAGTTTTGCCTTGCAGATCACATCATAACTTAATTCTATGGATTTGCAAGAGAGTATATATTTTGCTAAAGAAAAAGTTAAATAATCTATTTCCGATTATACACTATGGACAGTAGTAATGACGATAAGAATAAGGGGACCAGCTATCAGCCACCCTCCGGTGGTGGATACAAGCCCCCTTCTTCCGGAAAGAAAAACAGAAAGCTTGTCTGGGCGGTTGTTGCGGTTGTCGTAATAGTGGTAGTAGCCACCGTGAGTGTTGAGGCATACTACTCAAACAAGGCAGCGCACACGATAACAATATGGAGCTCCCAGAGTGCAGGCGGGGAGACGCAGGTATTTGATCAGGCTGTGAAAGCGTTCGAAGCAAAATATCCTAACATAACGCTTCAAATAGATACAGCTGTTGCAGTTGGTTCTGCATCCACATATCTTACGGCAGCCCATGCGGGTAAAGCACCTAATGTGTACAGGGATACTAGCGACGATGCCGCAGTTCTTTGGGCTTCAGGATCGCTGATAAACATGAGCGATGAATTCAACAGTTCCTACTTTTCGCAGTTTGAGCCAGCAGCATTGAATGACTGGACGTACCATGGAAGCATATACGGTATACCCATCAACATAAACGGGAATGCACTCTACTACAACAAGATGTATGTAAAGACACCGCCAAAGACAATATACCAGCTTATACAGGACGCGAAGAGTGTTACTGGCGAAAAGGCTCCAAATGGAAAGACTGTATATGGCTTCCCCTACGGCCTGGGGCTATGGTATGGCTACAATGCAGCTGCGTGGTTCCCTGCATTTAACGCGACAATCTTCAATTCCTCGATGTATCCGCAGCTGAACTCTGTAAATTCTACTAAAACGATCGGATTCCTCTACAATCTCACTTATTATTATAAGGTCAGCCCAACCGGGCTAAGCAGCCAGACAGACGTCATAAGCATGTTCGAGGATAATGAATCAGCATTCATAGAGGAGGGCCCATGGGAGCAGTCAACATTTGAGAGCTATCTCGGAAGCAATCTCGGCGTTGCCCCACTGCCATTTAACAATGCCACAGGATCATGGGTTGAACCAATCTGGGGTTCTATAGGCTATGTGGTTTCCAACAGCAAGGCTAGCGGTGCAAACCCGACTCAGATATGGGCCTCAATACAGTTCGTGAAGATGATGACAAACGTAACAAACCAGGAGCTACTATTCAAGGAGGCCGGTGATTTTCCATCGGCAATAGCTGCAAATAACTGGGCAATAAGTCATAATTCCACAGATCCATACGCACAGTACTGGTTTGATCAGGAAGCACACACACAGATACAGCCAAACTATCTTGCATTCAACGCATACTGGACGCCATTCAACACGCAGATGTATGCTCTATATGTTGGAGGTTCTGGGAACATAACACAGGCAGCAACCGCTCTGGAGAATCAGATAATCGCCACGATGAAATCAGCTGGATATCCACCATTCATCTCTGCAACTACGATCTCGCTTCTGCAGGTTTCCTCTGCAAGCGAGAATCTATATTTCTTCGCTGAAAGTTCAGTTAGCGGAATAAAATTATAAGCAACGCTAGGCTTTAGCTATGAAGAGCATGAAAACATCTAACATATCAAATTTTTTCAATAAGAATCTAGATTGGAAGAGCATCATCTATGTCTTACCGGTGATAGCCGTTCTGATATTCCTCGACTTCTACCCTATAGGTGTTGGCATATACTTCTCCTTCACAAACCTCAATGTTGTGCATTTCTACGATTATAGTTTCATAGGCCTTGCAAATTACGTATCTATAGTGACCTCCAGCGCATTCCTACAGATAATATTGCATACGATAATATGGAGCGTTGGAAGCACGGCTCTAATGGTGCCGATGGGCTTTGCCCTTGCACTTGTCATCAACCAGAAAGGCCTTATAGGAAAGAGATTCTACAGAACTCTTATACTCTTTCCATGGGCTTATCCAGCCTTTATCACGCTCCTTATATGGAAAAATATGCTTAGTTACCATTTTGGAATAATAAACGAAGTCCTGAACGCAATTGGAATAAAAGGGCTTTTTTGGCTTGGAAGCCCTTCACTGGCCATGCTCTCCCTGATACTCGTGAACCTGTGGCTTTCATTTCCATATTATACATACGTTTTTACCGCTTCCATACAAAGTATCCCGTCCGAGTTATACGATGCAGCTGAGATGGATGGATATGGCACTTTGCGGACGCTCAGGCGTATAACAATTCCAATGCTCAGCAGGCAATTCGCTTTCATAACGATATTCGGTTTCATATTCACATGGAACAACTTCTATCCTGTATTCCTGCTTACAGGTGGCGGGCCACTGATATCCACGCAGATACTCATTACCTACTCCTACTATGAGGCCTTCACATACCTTGCCTATGGTGTTGGAATTGCCTATGCAATAATTTCCATACTTATCCTGCTAGTACTGGTTGTGCTTGCAAATAAGTACACCAAGATGATGCAGGTGCTCTATTAGGTGGTAAAATGGAAGAAACAAATGAGAATAAGAATATGAGGCGCCCAAGATACGCAGAGGCTTATATGCGTAAGAATACGTATTATAAGCGCATTTCTTTAATCAAGAAGATCCTCTCGCACATAATACTCATAATAGTTGGGATATATTCCATATTTCCGATATATTATGTAGTTTTAACATCCCTGAGCTCTGTGAACAGCATAGCTGAAACAAGCCTGTCTGATCTTCTCCCCAAATTCTTTTCGCTATCAAATTATTACCTGATACTTTTCAAGTATCCCTTCTTCACATGGCTAGGGAACACACTTATATTCTGTACAGCTTCCACAGCGATAGGAATTGCATTCGCAATAATAGCCGGCATAGGCATGGCGAGGTTCAACATACCTGGTAAGAAGGCGATCCTATACATGATGCTAATACTGACCATGTTTCCGTTTGTTGTTATGGTTATACCACTCTATTTCATGTTTGCAACGCTGCATCTTATTGATACGTACCAGGGCCTCATACTGGCATACACCGGCGGTGCCCTGATATACTCATCTTGGTTGATAATGAACTATGTAAACTCCCTGCCAAAGGACTATGAAGAAGCAGCACAGCTTGACGGTCTTACGCAGTCACAGGCCTTATTCAGAATATTGGTTCCAATGTCAAGGCCAGTGATAATATTTGCAGTACTGGTCGCATTCATGGGTCCATACACAGATTATGCTCTTGCAGGGCAATTCATAACGACACCGAGTATGTACACACTGGCCATAGGTCTTTACTACACTTCAACAGGGACAGTGGTCATGAATTACAACGTTTATGCGGCTTTCTCCGTTCTCATGGGCCTTCCTCTGTTCATACTCTTCTTCGTGTTCCAGAAATACCTCGTCAGTGGTTTCAGTCTAGCTACGTATAAATGATTTTTTGCACAGATAATTATTCATAATTTTTTAAATTAATTTCCGTATTTTCTGCTTATTTCTATCGTAAATGTACATTGAAAAAAATATTTATAGAGATTAGGGTTTATTATACCATGCAAAGTAGTAATAAGATGATAATAGTTCTAGTAATGGTCTCTCTCTTTCTTACCTCGCTTATGGCATCTTCAGTGTCAGCAGCCTCTCCGATGCCTTCGCAGCCCATACAGGTGACGCAAGGAAGCATAAGCTTCACAGGCAACGTTAAAGCAGACTTTTCTGGACACCTCATTTACAGGAATACGGAACCTTCGCTCTGGGGAAGTAATAATAATATATCATCATTTTATGTTTCGTTCAACGCAACGGATCTTTTTCTCGGAATTGAAGAGAACATCAGCAGCAACGCCCTTTACGTTTTCATAAGCAACGGTACCGATTCGCCTTACGGAACTTACGAAATATCGAATCTCAACGTCTGGGCGAGAAACATAAAGTTCTCAAGTCCGATCAACTACTTTTCTGCAGCATATTTTGGTGGAGATAATACGGGCATAACGGGATACGGAACATATCTCATCAATACCTCTCTCGCAAACCCATCACCCAATGCAAATCTGATACCTAGTACCTTCAGGTTCAATTCATCTGCAAACACCACAGAGATAGCAATTCCCTGGACATCCTTGTTTCCGGATGGCTACACCGGGCAGCTCATTATGAACTTTTCACTCTTCGTGGTGGGTGGAGAAGGATCATGGGTGGGAACTGGCATACCGTATCATCAGCAGGGTATATACAGCGATGGTAGCCAGCCATTCTTTATGGTCAATAATACACTTTCTCTGGACTTCGGGCACATGAATATACCGTCTTCAAGGCCAAAACCAATAGATCTTGCCATAATATACAATGATCATCAACCGCTCTACAAGATCGTCGGATCAAACAACTACGTACTGCCCTGGACGGAAGTACACGCCACTTCCGAATACATTGAACAGGCGCTCATTGCACACATGTTCCCGCAAATAAATGTAACATATGAGCTGTCCGGATCGCTCCTTTATCAGCTCGTAAACATATCCACGGATCCTTACTATAATAACACATTCATACAGTATGCATTCATACCTTACAGCGAACTGAACACAACACAGAATCAGAGTTTACTGGCGAACATAACAGCGGACTACTTCAGCATACCGTCCTACGTGTATAAGCTGGACGAACCAGCTTCCAATGAATACCTTGAGCTTCACAATATATGGGCTTCCGGTGGAAAATTGAGCAAGGCACAATTTGAAGATGCCAAGGTGCTCTGGTTCCTGTATGATATCAGCACACCTCTTGTTGAGGGTCAGCTCGGATCCACCTGGATGAACAGCACAATTTGGGCCATGCACAATCAAACCTCGTTCAGCCAGAGAGACCTGACGGAGATACTCCACTATTCAAAATGGCTTACCGGACAGGTTATACCAGCTTTCAGGAATGATATGCTTGGAAATGATCTGGGGAGCGACAACGTTGAACTATTTACAAGCCCATTCTATCACCCGCTTACGCCGCTGCTACTGGCCAATAATATATCTGGACCGGATGGAACTATACAGAAAGCCTCTTATTACAGCGATGTGCTGGCTCAGATGAATATAAGCAGGGGTCAGTTCCACGAACTCTTTGGGCAGTGGCCATCAGGTATGTATGCCCCAGAGTTCACGGTATCATATCAGATGATGCAGGCCATAAATGAATCCGGAGCCATATGGAGCAACAGTGCTGAAGCAACCCTTCGTGCTTCCGGAATAAATGCGCTGGGATATGACTTTGGTAACGGTGGCAACGTATCCCAGATGATGAACCTTTACACCCCATACATAGCATTGGGACCAAACAACACCTCGGTTTACATGTTCTTCAGGGACGGGTACATATCAAATAACTGGGCGTTCAACTACGGCAACCTGCCAACATGGACCGCAGTGGACAACATTATAAATTATCTCAAAGGGGTTTACAGCGCAATCCCGGCACAGTATCATCAGAGAACATTGGTAACAATCGGTATAGACGGAGAGAATTGGATGTTTATGTCTCCGTTCGCAGAGGATGGCGTTCCGTTTCTCGAGGATCTCTATACAGCTCTGGAACAGAACTCTACATATATTCACACCGTTACGCCTGAACAGTTTATAAATCAGATTAAAAATGAGGGAATTAAACTACCAGTGATACAGCACCTTGCTACCGCAGGCTGGAACAGCGGAAATGGAGAAGCTGCTCCCTATCAGAGCAATATATACCTTACGCAGTGGTCTGGGGATTCTGTTCAGGACTTTTACTGGCAGGCACTAAATGAGGTAAGAAGTGAAGTTTTGACATATCAGAAGATAAACAATTTAACGCAATTGCAGAACTATTCATCTTTTGAAAACAACCTTACCGCCAACAGCATTGAGGGCAATCTGACAAGGGCATGGAACGGCATCTACGCAGCAGAGGGAAGCGACTGGTTCTTCCAGATGGCTCCATGGACCATAAGCAGTTCGAACACGCTTCCATTTGACTACATTTTCAAAGGGGATCTTACATATGCGCTGAAGCAGATAGGCGCAAAGGTGCCGAATTATCTTACACTTGGTTACACTCCACCTCTGGTTCCGACTTCGATGGGAAACTACACTGTTCAGCATTCCCCATCTCTGAACGGATACCCGGGTGAGACCATCAGCACTCCCTACGGGATAGCTTCAACTCCGGTTGTGAGAAACCAGTGGAATGGCAGCATAGAGTACACCGATAACAACGCTTCGCATGGAGGCGTATCGCAGGTTGATATAGAGTACAATTCAACAACGCTGTTCGTTCAGGTCTACATAAACGGTCCAGCGTGGATTTACGGCATCGATCCGCTGAACAGCATTGGTGTCTACATTTCAATGCCTGATCCTACGATGGGAAGCAACATCAGCAATGACGTCCAGAGTTCTTCATTCTACACGGTAAATGGTTTGCAGAGTCTCGACTTTGCAGCCATGTACGCTGCTGTGATCAACGTGTCCTCGTTCAGTGATGGTGCGGGTTATTACAATTCATTCGTGTCGACCGGCCTTGACCACTGGTCTATTTTGCCACATAATCCAAACATGATCGCCTTTGCCAGATCAGTGGTGCAGTTCGCCATTCCCATGTCTATGATCGGCATAGTGCCAGGCGAATCATTTGAGATGGGGGTGTATGCCTACGATGGGCAATGCAATATCAGCAGTTCGCTATCTCCAGTTTACATAGATATACCACAGTCCATCGCTGCTTATGTACTTGTATCCTCTATACACAACACAGTTCCGCCAGTAGGGGATGGATATTACACCTATCCTGATCAGCCGACGCAGATACCTCCTGGATCGCTGAATCTTGAATACGTAAATGTATCTGAGAATCAGTTCAATGTATTGTGGGCGTTCAAATATGCACAGCTCTGGAACATATGGAACGGGCCGCTTGGATTTTCTAACCAGATAATAAACATCTTCCTATCAAATGGAAGCACGTCTGGAAATACATACCTGGGAAGTGGACCGAACGCAGAATCCAGCATACCGTGGCAGAAGATGATATACATCTCTGGATGGGCAACCTATGTGCAGACATTGACCGGTACCTATTCGAATGGAATACTCGTATCTGTAAACCTGTCGCTTGGCGAAATATATGTTACAATACCGATAGAATACCTGGGGCAGAACTTTCTATCATATAGATACCTGATAGTTGCTGGATCTTACGATGGATACGGCGTGGATGGATGGAGGGTTGTTGACCAGTACAACACTACGAATGGTGGCTGGCAGGGCGGTGGAGGATCGCCACCATGGAGTTCTAATATATACACGTACATAGCCCCGGCTACCGTTGGTGAGGGAACGCTGACCCAGCAGGAGGCGCTGTCGAACTTTTCTGTTGGACACTATGCCACTCTTGTCCCGATAACGCTTCCACCGTTGAATGAAACTTTGAGAATCTCGCTGGAGAAGGTAAATAGCATCGTATACGAATTTCCCAGTGTGATCAGATCCGGACGGAACTTTTACATGTACTTCATATCCAATATGAGCGGCTCGAACAGAGTCTACGTTTCTTCCACGAATGATTTCATCTCATGGAGCAAGCCAGTAGCGATACCTGGTACTGATGGCGCAGAGGATCTGAGTGTTTCATCCTGGATGGGGAATGTGTATCTGGCATACATGCTTGGTTCGGAGATCATAATCGAGGTAGGCCATGGATCCATTTTCAGGCAGATTTACGTCATGCATTCCAGCGCGATCAGGATCAGCATCTATTCCTATGGTTTCACCGTCTATCTGCTCGAGAGCTTCAAGACAAGCAATGGTTACTATTACGCACTCGTGCATATAAGCAACGGACATGTTACCAGCGAGATGATTCCTGTGATGGGCAGTTCTCCAGGTTCGCTAAGCGGTGCTATGGGCATGATCACAGTTTCGTACTACACCAAGAACATCGGTTACGACGCATTGCATATCATTCTGATGAACAGGAATATGCGTACTGTCTTAAAATACAGTGCAAACATTCATGAAGATCTCACTGGGGGAATATCGGTTGCATCCTCTCCATTTGGAATGCTTTTAGTGTCATATGTATCAACATCTGGTGAGTCTTACATGCTGAAAGTGGCAGCCATAAACCTGTTAATGAATAGTTGTTCAATGTATACTTACAATATAACATCATCAGCATTTGATATATCAAATCCATACATTGCATACACGCAGTTCGGAAGCATTATACTTGCATGGCATCAGGTGTACAACCTAAACAACACGGTGTTTGCAATGCGGTTAAATATGGGTACAATGCTTTTCAGCGATTTCTTTTCATCACCAATATTACAGCCGATCCCGTATCTTTACCAGGAAGCATGCCCTTCATTCCTCAGTGTATACAACTTCGGTATTCCGCTGGAAATAGCCACCAGCAACTATAATCCAGAAAATATTGAAATTTATTAATTCATAATTTTGCAGTCCGAATCAGGCCTCGGCAACGCTTATCTTTTTTCCGTTCCACAGTAATTTTCCTGAGCTTTTGTCAAAGATGAGCAGCCTGTTATTCAGAGGTATCAGTTTAACCTCCTCGCCTATTCTTCTTTCTTGGAGCAAAGAAGTAGCTCTCACAATTCTTGTGCCAGTATTCTTCACGATATAATACTCAAGCCGTCTCCGTCCAAGAGGCTGTATCGCTTCAAGCTCAGCAACGAAGCCTTCATCGCCTTCTCCAATATCCTCAGGTCTAATGCCTACAGTCACTTCAGCGACATTGTCTGGGAATTCCTGCCCTATGTCAAGCTTGAATTCGTTGATCCTCAGAATCTTATCACGGCCTTCGGTGACTATTGTTCCATCTATGAAGTTTATTGGTGGATCTCCGACAAATCCAGCTATAAAGGTATTAGCAGGTGAATCATAGACATCCATAGGCCCTCCTACCTGTATGAGATTTCCCCTGTTTATAACGCCAACCCTATCGGCAAGTGTCATAGCCTCGATCTGATCATGAGTGACGTATATTGTTGTGATACCCAACTGCTCGTGCAATTTCTTCAATTCAACTCTCATCGTGCCTCGCAGTTTCGCGTCGAGGTTCGATAATGGCTCATCCATGAGGAAAACAGCCGGCCTCCTAATGATTGCACGTCCCAGCGCAACTCTTTGCCTCTGTCCCCCCGATATCTGTCCCGGTTTCATGTTTAAAATGCCCTCTATATCAAGTAGCTTAGCAACCTCCCTTACGCGTTCGTCTATCTCCTGTTTACTGATCTTCTGGATCTTGAGGGGAAATGCTATATTGTCGTAAACGGTCATGAAGGGATAAAGAGCATAGTTCTGGAAGACCATTGCCATATCCCTATCCTTCGGAGGAAAATCCGTGATTTCATACTCATCTAGGAATATATGACCGGAATCAACTTTCTCTAGTCCTGCTATTATCCTCAGCATGGTAGATTTCCCAGAGCCGCTAGGGCCGAGAATAACAAAAAATTCACCATTGTTGATCGTGAGATTGATATCGAAAACACCTGTATGAGGTCCATTAGGCGAATTCTTTCCGAAATCTCTGGTTACATGTTCCAGCCTCACTACCGTCATGATGATAGTGTAGTCTTAACAGATAATTTAAACTTTTGTAATTTATGCTTCCATGCGTGGTATGTCATTAAGATTTCAATTTATAACGAATCCTGGCTATTCGTTACATAGTACGAATTATATGTCATCAGCCATTTTGAACCCCATGCCTTCAGATCGTTGAGAACTACCTTCAGATCCATCCCCTTTTGTGTTAGCGAATACATGACACGAAAAGGCTGTGTCGAAACTACATTTCTAGCTATGATGCCTTTTTCCTGAAGCCTTTTGAGCGTATTGGAAAGCGTTTTAGGACTCATGTTCCCCGCCATTCTGAGCATGTCATTGAATCCAAGGCTGCCGTCAGAAAGAAATCTTATCACAAGTAGATCATTCTCGTTTCCGACCTCTCTAATTGCCTCCACTATGGGGCATGTTTCGCCTTTGTCCAATCACACCACCTTTATTAATGTGGGTATAGTTAGTGAACATAGAGTTATTTAAAATATTTAAATGTTCATTCTATATCAGCTTCAGTAAATGTAGTAGGTGAAAAAATGGAAGTACTTAAGACATGGATGGCGGATCCCGTGCATTCGAACGTTGAGTTCGTGGTAAGGCACATGATGATATCCCGTGTAAGGGGCAGCTTCAAGAAGTTTGAGATAGCGTTTAACGGTGATCCGGAGAATCTGGAAAGCGGAAAGGCCACCGCAAAGATAGAGGTCGCAAGCGTCTTCACCGGCGATAATGGCAGGGACGACGATCTAAGGTCCTCGAATTTCTTTGAGATCTCGAAATATCCATACATAACATTCGAGTCAACAAAGATAGAGAAGGTATCCGGCGATCAGTACAAGGTGCATGGAAATCTTACGATAAAGAATGTCACAAAAGAAGTAATATTTGATGGAGAGCTGGGTGGAAAACTCAAAGATCCTTACGGAAATCAGAGATTCGGATTTTCTGCTACAGCCTCTATCAATCGCAGGGAGTTCGGGCTCACATGGAACATGGTGCTTGACAATGGTGGCGTGATGGTTGGTGATGTGGTTAAGGTGGAACTTGCGCTGGAAATGGTGGAGATGAAACAGAGTTGAAGGCAAAGATACCAGAGTACGTGTTCGAGGGATCGGTTACATACGATGGTGCTGGGGTCAAGCTGCGGAGAATGTTCGGATCTCAAAGAACCACAGCCATAACCGATCCTTTTCTTTTAATGGATATGTTCGGCTCTGATAACAGGGCCGACTACGATAACGGTTTTCCATGGCACCCGCATAGGGGTATAGAAACGATCACGTATCAGATCAAAGGCAAGACTTTCCATGAGGACAGCGAAGGGCACAGGGGCATCATTGCGCCAGGCGAGATACAATGGATGACCGCAGGCAGCGGAATATTCCATGAGGAGATGCCAAAGCCGATTTACTACGGAGAGGAGAATAAGTATCGGGAGAGGAACGATTCCAATGCTGGAATACAGCTGTGGCTCAATATGCCAGCATCTTCAAAGATGGCGGATCCGGCCTACAGGTCAATAAGATCGGATCAGATACCTCAAATTTCAGATGACTATGGAAATCGTATAAGGATCGTTGCGGGTACGGTGAACAGGGTAAGCGGAGCACTAAACGAGAATTTCCAGTATGATCTCATGCAGAGAATCGATCCATATTACGTAGAGATACTAATGGAACCAGACACTAGAACCAGCTTGTCTGTTCCAGAAGGGCATCGCGCTATAATGGCCATTGTAGAGGGTAGCATTAGGGTTAATGGATCCACCTTCAATGAAAAAAACGTCGCGGTGCTCTCAAAGGAAGGGACTGATATATTCATCGATTCGCAGGCAAATTCTAGGTTGATATTTCTGGCTGGCAAACCGCTCAATGAGCCCATAGCATGGTACGGGCCTATAGTCATGAACACTAGGGATCAGCTGATCCAGGCATTCAATGAACTCCAGGAAGGAAAATTTGTAAAGAATAGGAATCCGGTTTGGCAGTGAGATATAACGCGAAACGATATCACATGCATTGTTTCTTTTTTGTGAGGTATTCACATATCCGGTGTTCCTAAGAGGAAATATTAAGTCTTCATGGATTTGTGCCATTTTTGGAAACACCGACTCATCTTAAAATAAGCGTAATTGTAGTATAAAAAAGCCCTCTACTGCTTCTGCGATATCGCCTGTTTGTTGGGTATCCAGACGTTCATTGTGAGTGTTTCAAGCTTTATATCCTCCATTCTGGCAGTTTTTCCGCCCACAGAATACACCCTTTCGTTGTCCTTGATGAAGAAGGTATGCTTGAACCCTGGTATGAGGTCTATTCCGGTTATTGTGCCCTCTATTTTCACCTGTCCCGTGGCACTGTAGCCCGTGACGATTCCGGATACGCTGTAAGATCTCTTGAAAAACGAATCAATTGCTTCACAGCTCAGCCATGCGGTGGAAAATTTTATGTTCTGCCTCACCGGAAAGTCATGGAACATGTCTGAAGGGCCCCAAATTGTGTGGTAGAAATAATAGTTCAGTATATGTATGAGCTCGTTCTCGTCAAAGTAAAGAGCATATCCCTCGGAATCCTCAGTGCTCTCAACGTTGATCAGGCCATGCTTTCTGTCAGCGATCATTACCTGTGAAGCTGACCCTCTCCTGATTCTGATCACTATATCCTCTGGAAAGGTCCTTAGAAAGTCCAACTCAGCATCGGGAAACGCCACTATCACAACGGTTATTCCGCGCTTTGCCGCATCTATGAAATACTTTTTCAGATACCTGATATTCTCATAATTGAGTGAGGCTATGAGTTCATTTTCGGCCTCATTTATCACATCCTTCATCTTCTCTCTGATCTGAAAATTGTTCTTGATCATCCAAAGATAGGGGTTGCTTTCTTTGAATTTCTTCTGCTGCTCTATATAGCTCTCAATCCTTTTCTTATAATCCCTTATTTCAATAAGCTTTCTATCGATAAAATTGTCGATGGGTACAGCCCGGTAAATCTTCCTCTTTCCTGGACTGACCTCCACAGCGCCCTTGGATTCAAGGCTTTCAAATATGTCATAAACTCTGGGTTGCGGCACCTTTGACAGTTTTGCCGTTTCCGTTGCACTGTTTGGGCCATAGATCAGGAGTGTTTTGTAAACCTTTATCTCGTAAGGTGTCAGTCCAAGCTTTGACAGATAAGAAAAAGCATCCTCCTCTTCATTCATAAATGTATATTATATGGACAAATTAATATTTTT
>JABEBW010003903.1_pt1 | contig 14376 bp, 14 predicted proteins | sample 7245961 | NCBI WGS metagenome assembly JABEBW01 (sample SAMN14506364, study PRJNA622280) | hot springs metagenome | biome: hot spring [ENVO:00000051]|acidic hot spring [ENVO:00002120]; feature: spring [ENVO:00000027]|sediment [ENVO:00002007]; material: sediment environment [ENVO:01001048]...
GTCAAGCAGACTAACGGTTGCCTACTCCGACTCTTACACCTGCATCGTCATGCAAGCGCAGGCAAAAGAACTTTTTTCATGACTTCTATGCATATGACAGGCATGCTGATGCATACCTGCGCATGCCCACGTAAAGTGAAACTCTTAAAGCTCATCGCTTTGGCTTAAACCACATAGAGCATTGGCCATAAATATATTTATAATAAAACATGTTAATTAATAGCGTGAGCCTCAGGGAATTTTTGGATGAACTATCCTCTAATAAACTGCTTGCGGACTTAGGTGAAGCTTCTGTTAATTTTCAAATCGCGAGCTTGGAAAGCGCTAGCGATAGCGCAATAGTTGTTAAGGCAAAGGAGACCGGCACCAGGGTAGTTTCAAACATAGCCAATGGCAATAAGAAAGTTTCACTTGCCTTTGGATGTGGTGCGAGCGATATTCATGCCAAGTTCATGAATGCCGTAGAAAGGCCTTTGGCGTTCTCAGTTAGTGATTTTGCTGGTTATAAAAGGTTAAAGTCCTTAAAAGAAATTCCAGTTGTCAGGCACTTCGAAAAGGATCTGGGTCCATACATTACTTCCAGCATAGTGATAGCTAGAAATCCAGAAGACGGTAAACTTAACGCCTCAGTTCACAGGATAAGAATCTTGGATGATATAAAAGGGGTTATAAGAATGGTTGAGGGGAGGCATCTGCACTCCTTTTTCATGGCCAGCAAGCACTCTTCTCAAGATCTTCCTGTTGCCATAGCAATAGGCGTTCATCCAGCAGTTGAATTTTCTGCAGCTTATCAGGCACCTTATGGCGCATTTGAGCTGGAAATAGCAAATTCAATAATGGGCGGAAAGTTAAACATAATGAAAAGCCCGATATTCGGGTTGCCAGTTCCAGATGCAGAATACATAATAGAGGGCAAAATCAGCAAGGATGATACTGACTTGGACATGATGACTGAAGTCCTTGGAAATTACGATTTTACAAGAAAGCAGCCCACCTTAAATGTAGAGCAGATTTATTCAAAGGAAGATCCGATTTTTTGGGATATACTGCCGGGGGGCTCTGAGCATAAGTGGTTAATGGGATTTCCAGTTGAAGCAAAGATGAATAAGGCATTAAAAGATACAGTGCCCTCAACCAAAAGAGTTATCCTCACAGATGGAGGCAGCAAATGGCTACACGCTGTTATACAGATATCTAAAAAGCTGGATGGGGAGCCTGTAAATGCAATATTGGCCGCATTTGCAGCTCATCCATCGCTTAAAATGGCAATTGTTGTGGATGATGATATAAATATTGATGACCCTGAAGAAGTTGAGTACGCTGTTGCAACAAGATTTCAGGCCTCAAGAGGACTGCTTATTATACGCAACGCTAAGGGCTCAAGCCTGGACCCATCAAGTGACCAGAGCAGATTAATTACAGACAAAGTAGGGGTTGATGCAACAATACCGATGGGAATTCCCAGGGAAAAATATGAACGTGCTAAAATACCGGGGGTGTTTTAATATGATAATCATCAAGGGAAATTCAATTGTGCCTGGCATATCCCAGGGTCAACTTCTTGTATCCCTCAACCCAATTTCATTCCTTGGAATGGTTGATCCAGTAAAGGGGGAAATCGTTGCAGGTGAAACAAACCTTATAAATTTGAAGATAACTGGATCTGTCCTTGCATTTCCATATATGGTGGGCAGCACAGTTGCGCCTTATGTAATATACAGGATGAAAAAATTGAAAACTTCCCCCGCAGCTATTGCCGTGCAAAGGGCCGATGCCAGCCTTGCAAGCGGATGCGCTGTAACTGAAATACCGCTCATAGATCATATAGACATTGAAAAGATATTCAATTATAATTTAAAGCAAGCAATGGTTGACGGTGAAAGTGGCACTATAGAAATAGATGATAAGAATGGAATGGATAAATGAAACTCTTGAGCTGGTCAGGTCCAGGGTTTTTGATGGAATTAGCTTAAAAAGTGAAGAGTTAATTGCCCGAGGAGTTCCGCAAACATATGCAGCTGAGATTGAAAAATCGGTTGACGCCTTGATCACAGAGATTGGCTTTAGAAGGAGAGGTCGTTTTATAGTAATATCAGGCATTGATAAATCAGGAAAGGAAACTCAGGCCTTTGCTGGAGGCGCAGATGTCGTGCCTGTATCTGCCTTTATTAAAGAACATGGATACGATGTGATAAATGTGCTGCAACCATCTTATGATACAGTTCTTGGCGGGCTGGTAAGGTGGTATTTAAATAATTCAAGTTCAGTTAAGAAAGAAAACGCATGGATGCTTTGGACACTGGATAGAGCGCAACATAATCGTAGCATAGCAGAATGGCTATCGAATGGCGGGATTGTAGTTGCTAAAAGGTGGACTGAAAGTCATGTCGTGTATCAGCAAGTTCAGGGCATAGAAGTTGAAAGCATATTGAAAGCTGAAAGAAACATAATAAAACAGGACATTACGTTTATTCTTGACGTAGACGTGCAGGAAGTCCTAAAGAGACTTAACGGCAGAGGGGATAATTATGAAAATGTTGAAATGCTTAACAGAGTAAGGGAAAACTACATGAGATTAGGGCTAATGTACAAATATGGGACAATGGTGTACGTGGATGCAAACGGTTCACCCCGTGAAGTTAACAGGACACTTTTGTCAATTATAAAAACTTATTTTGATGCAAGCTCAAGTAATCGGCAAATTTGATCAGATCCTCTATGTGAGCTATTCCCCCAGAAATGGATTTTATTTTTATTCGAGTTGCATAATCTATCGTCAAGCCGCCATACGCCATTTTTGATTTTATGGTTTTTTCAAGCCTCTCGCCCCTTTTATCAAGGTCAAACAGCACAACGATATTTTTATATTCCTGCGCAGCCTCGGCAAGGTTCTTGGTTCCACCTCCTGAACCGCACATTTCGAAAATTGCCCCGGTATAACCAAGCTTTCTTACAGCGGCATGATCATTTTTACCTTCAACTATTAATAGCGTATTTTTAGAATTAAGATCCTGCATTATTTGTTGAAGCTTTATTGCCGTTCGCTCTTCAGCCATTAATTTCCCTTTTAAACTTTTATATTGCAACCCTGTCTTTATTATTTCTGGGTTTTTAAATAACTTTTGCCCTTTTTTGTTAATTATTAACAGGGAGACGAATTATGTTATTTATAAAAAGGGAAAAATTGCAAATGAATACAGCTCTAACTTTATTGAAAAAACCGTCGCTTAATTGCCCATTATATATTTAATTGTTTATTGTATAAAAATGGCCATTTCCGAGCATTTTTTAATAAAAATAGAAAATGAAGGATCATGCATAACGAAGAAAAGCTTAATTAAATGAATGCACGGTCTTAACCATAAAAATAAACAGAATTCCTCTGATTTATAAATTGTGTTCTAAGGCATTGGTTGAGCTTGTTTATTACGCAGGATTAACGCATATTTAGCTTTTAATTTTTATTAGGATGCACAATTTTCAACCAAGCATTTTAGCTGAAAAGCTTTTAAATAATTTGATTTTTAAATTAAAAATGCTAGCCTTCTTTATTAGGCATGGGGAATCTGAGACAAATGTAAGCGGCCACTTTCCAGATGACCAATTAAATAGCCCTCATCTAACTGAAAATGGAAAGCGTCAGGCAATTGAAGCTGCATATATGTTTTCAGGAATTAAAATAGATGCAATAATTTCAAGCCCAATGCCCAGGACGGTTGAAACTGCTGAAATAATATCCAGAAAAATAGGAGTAAAGGTTACAATCGACGCTCGTTTACGAGAAGTTGAGCTTGGAAGCCTCAAGGGCAAGAGGACATCTGAAATCTTTGCATCTGATCCAAACTGGTTTGACGAATATTTTATTGAACACAGTAAATATGGCATTGAGAAGTACAGTGTGATACAGGAAAGAATGCTAACTTCATTGCAGAGCGCCAGAAATGCTGATTTTAAATCAGTTATATTCGTAAGTCATCTTGAACCAATAAGGTCCCTGGTGGCAGTTGCAATGGGAATAGACGGAAAGTTGGTTAGAAAGATAAAAATTTACAATGCGTCAATCACGATATTTAAATATGAAAGCGCGCTTGAATTAAATGCTGTTAACCTGCGTCCGCTTAAGGATTATGTTTAATTTTTGACAAAAAAAATTAGCTAAAAAATAAATTAAATCAGACATCAGAAGTTATACAAGTGGATTTAGTTGTATTATGCATAAGCAAATGCCAGATAAAAGAACAATAAAAGAAATTTCAAATATGAAAATAGATGATTTTGTAACCATTTATGATTATATAAAGGGATTAGAGGCTGTTAATTTTAATCTAAGGGGATTAGTTAGGGAAAGTAAGGGCAGCAAGAACCTTGGAAAGATAGGCGCGTTGCTCATTGCAATTCCAGACCCCATTACTGATGTGCCTGGCATTGCGCTTTTGATACTTGCAAAAATAATAGAAAAGAATAGGGGAGCAAACATTCAAGAAATTTATCGAGAGTTTAATGAAGTTTTAGATGGGTTGAAAGATGTTGTTTAGAGAACCGATTAAAGCGTCATAAAATTGTTCTTCTGATAATTTTTCAGAATAATGAACAATCATTGCTGATTTTAAGTTATCAAGCAATCCTCTAGCGATTCCCTTATCAATGGGGTTGTCAAGTATATGCCTCATTATTGCATCAACATCTTTAAACTTCCTTTCATTTACAGAATAAATTTTCATATCGTCACCTATAAAGATGTTCTTATTTGATTTTATGAATTCCAATGAAGCTTTAATATTTTCAACCGGTGGCCCGGCCTTTACCTTTATTTGTGAGTGGCTAAATGTCATAAGAAATGTAAAGCTTGTCCAGCCATTGCTTTCGTAGATGCTGAATGTTATCGGTTCAAATCCCTCCAGGTCGATTTCGTTAAATATCGCTCTGCACGATTTAAAGTATTCACTCCATTTTATTTCATCTACCTTATTTGGTGCTTTAAATACAATGCTTACGGTGTTAGCTGCCATTGACTTATCAAATTTTTTTCCCTTTTTTTTAAAAAAAGACATTGAGGGAGCTTTGAGAAATGTGGCCGCAATCAACATAAATTTAGCTATATTTGAGGGCCTTATTGCTGCTGCAAGATTTCTGTTGCTGTCCACTGGATCAAGTATAATTATTGGAGTATTGAATGCTTGAGATGACGCGTTTTCCGTCAGGCTTATTGTTGAGCCCCTTTTCCAGCTTTGAGCGCCTTTTAATACTTCTATAAATGATCCATATTTTATTGTGAGGATTTCTGTAAGATATCCACTAAAACCCCCTATTCTAATCTCTGCTCCATAAATATCATTTGCTTTAAGGAAGAGCTTTAATACTCTAACCTGCCTTCTTAATTCATCATTTAATAATGGTTTTAGGTATAGAGTGTGAAATCTGCTCCTGTCCATGCTGGTTATCCAAATTCCGGGTTTTGTATCTGCGCATGGCACAAGATTAACTTTAACATCGTTAACAACCCCCTCAAGGTAGGGATGTTCTGCAAACCTTTTCCAGTGTGGAAATCCGCTGAGAACATCCTCAGCATCATTTAGCCCTGTGGAGTTTATTTTATCCGCCCCCCATTCAGGAGGGTAAAGCATAAAAAAATCCACATCAGCATCCTCTGATAACCATGTGTCCCTTGCATATGAGCCACCTATTTCATAATTTATGCCTTTTTCTTCCATTCGTTTCTTTACTAGCTGTACAGCAAAATCCAACTTATCTCTTTCTTCCTTTCTAGGAGTAACATTATCGGCTATTTCGTTTATAATGCTAAATATATCTTGCACGGCATATGATTATTATGCATTTGGTAATTAGCTTTTACTGGCTCGCTCTCCATGCTGAAGCATTTGATATTGTGCTCTGCGCATGAAAATCATTTCACAAATTTGCTGGCTGCAGCAACTGAGACGCGACCGTTGTTATGAGCGCATGCAAGTTATACAACAACCTTATTATGCTCTATCTGGATCACACTGGGTTTAGGGCATAAATTCTCAATAAAGAACTGACATTTTATAGGGGTTCCCTATTTCCTTTTTACTAATTACTCTTAAGAGAGCAAGCCCCTCTGGATATGATAGCACAGGCCTATCAAATCCACGATCAGCCATTGGAATTCTCGGGCATGCCATTTCTATAAATGCGTCAAAACCCCTTATTGCATTTAACTTCCACGGCGTTATTTCTCTCATAGCGAGTACCGCAGATTTTCTTTCCATTGAAATCAGCCTTTTAGATATCCACCTTGCCTTTTTGTAAAACATCTGTCCTTCTTTGAGCCCTACAATTACTCCTATCTTATCAGCTTCCTTTGCAAGCATTATCCTTGCTACGGCTGCCTTGTAAAGGGTTTCTGCAGTTTTGCCTACATCTTCAACGGTATTATTATGCGGATCTGCCATTAATGTTATTTTTTCAGATGCAAGTGCAAGCCCAGCTGCATGAAATGGGCTTTGCCCAACGAAAACTAGTACATTTGCTTCTTTTGCAAATGTAGAGGAATAATAGTTGCAGCCGAAAACTTGCCCATCAAATAGGCCCGGGAAGCTCTTGGGCTCAATTACGTTAACTCCCAATTTTTTGAGATCATTTTTTAAATTTCTGGTAACATCCCTGTAATTACTGGTTGTAAACAGGGCAGGCCTTGCATCACCCAAACCTTTCAAATATTTTGCAAGCTCCAAAGCCAGTTGGGAAGTTTCTAGTTCATATTGCGCATCAATAAGATATACTTTACCTATGTTTTCAACAGCAGTAGCATGCCCAATGTTAAATACAAGATCTAAATTTAAAAGCTGCGAATCAGCCACGTTTAAGTCACAAGTGCCATAACTTGGTTCTCCAAATATGACGCTCTCCACATTGAAGCTTTCAATATATTCAGCCAACCCAGGAAGAACGCTTAGCAGCCCATCAGGAGCCGCAAGCCCAACGCGCTTGGGCTTTTCTCTTTCAATTACATCTTTGATTTTTTGTTTATCAAGCTTGAGCAATGTTTTGCGCTTTCTCCACTTCCATCCTTGTTTTCATTGGAAGCTTGCTTCTTGCTATTTTCATGGCTTGTTTTGCCTTATCTAGATTTTCCTTTTTTATGTATATTTCCAGAATTGGGTCATTGCTTTCAATCCTTGCAGCAAGGCCAATGGGCTTTCCGAAGGCCCTTCTCATTCCCTCAGATAGCCTATCTGCACCTGCCGTTGCAATCATTTTATTTTCTCTCAATATCACATGAGGATAAGGAACAAGCCTCAGAAAATAGGCGCTTTCTCCAAGCGGTTCTATTATTTTATTAGCGGCAACCCTTGAAGCTTCCAGCGCATTTTGCCTAACTTGGACTTTCTCTTCAGAATATAATCTAACTATATAATCATAATCCTTAGTGAGGGTTCCCATAGTAAACTTAGCTATCCTTAAACCTGGAATTGCATCTATATATTCCCTCCTCACATACGGCATCCCCTTTGGCTCTCTATAATTTCTACCCTTCAACTCATATTCCCTTTATTATTCCCTCTTAAAAATCTTCCTTAAACTGTTCTTTGTTGAAAAATTATGCGCCTCATGGATTCGGTGAGGAATAAGAGATATGAAATGGCTTTCTAACAAAGCGGGAAGCGCTAAATCTCTATAAGTGGATTTGGCGTGCCGAGTAAATGTAATCAATGCTACGGATGAATCTATGTTGCTGCAGCCAGCAAATTTGTGAAATGATTTTCATGCGCAGAGCACAATATCAAATGCTTCAGCATGGAGAGCACTTAGAATTTCCAAAATGCTTATTATTGATCACGAAACTAGGTATTTACATGGCAAGTTCACTGTTTTCAATTTCTAAAAGCGAAAAAGATCATGAAAAGCATGAAATTATAATTATTGGCAGCGGGCCAGCAGGCTACACTGCAGGGATTTATGCTGTTAGGGGTGGAGCGGATGTGATACTGATAGCTGGTTATTCATCTGGAGGGCAATTAATGTTGACCACTGAGGTTGAAAACTTTCCAGGCTTTCCAGAGCCAATCTTGGGGCCTGAATTAATGAAAAGAATGAGAGAGCAAGTGGAAAGGCTTGGATTAAAAATAATAGACAGGGATGCTACAAACATTAATTTGAAAGTAAGGCCATTCGAAGTCGAAGTTGAAGATATAAAGTACTATGCAGATGCAATTATACTTGCAACAGGTGCATCAGCAAGGGAGCTCAACATGCCTTCAGAGCAAAAATTAAAAGGCAAGGGGGTTTCGTATTGTGCTGTATGTGATGGCGCTTTCTTCAAGGGTTCAGATGTAGTTGTAATAGGTGGAGGCGATACAGCAGTTGAAGATGCTGTTTACCTGTCAAAAATAGCCAAAACAGTTACTGTAATACATAGAAGGGATAAACTAAGAGCTCAGGCTGCACTGCAAAAACAGGCGTTTTCAACTCCCAATATAAGATTTATGTGGAATAGTCAGGTTTCGGAAATAATCGGTGAAAAGAAAGTTGAGGGTGTAAAAGTAAAAAATAAAGCTGACAATCACGAATCAGTTTTAAATTGTTCAGCTGTTTTCGTTGACATAGGGCATATCCCTAACACTTCATTAGTTGAAGGGCAATTGGAATTAACTCAAGATAAATACATTAAACTGACTGGTGAAACTACAACCAGTATAGATGGCGTATTTGCTGCTGGAGATGTAGCCGACCACCTGTACAGGCAGGCAATTACTGCAGCAGGAATGGGCGCAAAAGCTGCGCTGGATGCGTTAAGATATCTACAAACGATAAAGGGTCAGTAATGAGCCAGGCCAATAATGACAAGCTTAACTTCATGATAAAGCAGATAATATCCAAGAGAAACGATCTTTCAGAATCCGATATCAGGGAGCTTATAAGGATTAAAAAAAGCAAAGTGGGTGCCGGGTTCCTTACAGACCTGGGCGCGATGTACCTTATTCTAAATGAGCTTGGAATTAAAATTGAGCAAAAAGCACTTAGGCTTGCGGAAATTGATTTTGATAACAGGGTCACTGATGTTGAATGTTACTACCTATCATCCATTTCGTTACCCAATAGGGTAGTTTTTTACGTTTTTGATGATCATAAGGTTGTAAGGTGCATTTACTGGGGGAGTGACAAAGCTGCATTTGAAGGATTAATTTCTGGACAGGGAATTATATTAAAAAAATCAATAATTAAAGAATTACCGGATGGTAATTTTGAATTGCATTTAAATGAAAAAAGCAGTATAGAAAAAAAATCTGATATAAAAAATTTGGAGCTGGCATGTGATGAATTAAAAACAAATGGACCGGGAATGTATATGGGTACCGTTGAGGGGCCAATGAGGGTAATTAAATTTAAAAAGAAAGACGGAAGTGACGGCAAGGGCTTATCCTTTTTTCTTAACATAAAAAAACAAAAAATAAGGGCTGTTATATGGACTCAGAATGACTTTGAGATCCATGAGGGTCAGGAGCTTTTAATTGGGCCATTGACAGTTAAGCGAACAAATTATGGAATGGAACTTTCAGGTGATGATTCAATAATAATAAAAGCAGTTGGCCCAAAATTTACAATCCTGGATGGCAAAGATAAGCGGTTTATAGGCGTCAGTAAATTGGGAAATTTAGTTGAATTGGAATTTGAGCAGCCAGTGGCTTCAAAAACAATTATAGCTAAAAGGTTTCAAATGAAAGGCAACAATTTTAAAATTTTTGAATATGAGCAAATTAAGGATGAATATTTTAGCCCTAATACTTCAAAGATTTCATCTTCTGAAAGAGGTCTGGTAAAGGTTGATTTCATAACGCTTTCAGATCCAGCATTAAAAAGTTATGGATACTATGAAATTATGATTGGTGATGATTCAGGGGAAGGCAAGCTTATAATAGACAGAGATAGTTTTAACATTGTATCCATGCCTACAGTTGGTCAAAAGGCAACCGCTTTGGGCGTATATGCCGATGGAAAGGGCAACTTTAAAGTAACCCCTTTTAGCATCATTAAAGCTGTGTGACATTCACATCACACCTCAAAGGCTTCCTGCTACAATGGCCAGGCTGGATCATCCACCAGAGCGGAGACCTTATAGTGGAAGTTGCAGTGGCTTTTATCTTAACAGGCGCATGCTGTCCTCTGGCACTCTTCATTGTATCCTTTGTTAATTTCTTTGTTTAAACAAGCCCCGTATCCCGGCACTGGAATTTTACTTCTTCCCCCAAGCTCCTAACTTAGTTTGTAAATTAATTGAAAAAATATTTTAACGCCAATAACTGATAATGGCAATAATGGAATACAAGTGGACGGTGTGGTCAGTGGTCGTGATCGGCAGCCTTATGTCAGCAATTGACAGCACAATTGTGATTTTGGCAATATTACCGATAGCTGAAGATTTGAGGACAGATTATATAACAATAATATGGGTAATAGTTTCATATATATTAGTTAACACTTCACTTATACTTAGCCTGGGCAGAATTTCCGATATTTATGGCAGAAAGAGGCTCTATAATGTTGGATTTGTTGTATTCATAATAGGTTCGGCTCTTTCAGCAATTTCACTTTCTGGTATCATGTTAGTTATGTTTAGAGCAATACAGGGAATTGGAGCTGCCCTTTTAACTTCCAATTCATATGCTTTAATATCAGAAGTCTTTCCAGCCAGGGAAAGGGGAAAGGCGTTTGGCCTAAACAGCATAGTATGGGGAACCGGATCAGTGCTGGGAATTATATTGGGTGGAATAATTATAACTTATACGACCTGGAGAATGATTTTCCTGATTAATGTTCCCATTGGAATAATTGGCACTTATATGGCTTATAGATTTATTCATGCTAATCCAGTTAGTAGTTCCAAGGAAAGTTTTGATATATTTGCCGCGGTTGCATTCACTCTGGGATTGCTATTTGCATTGCTTGGTGCAACATGGGGATTACTGTACTCATGGAACAATATATTTACATATCTGTTTTTTGGGCTTTCGCCCGTTTTTATCTTTTTATTTATTTTATATGAAGCAAAATTTTCCAAGGATCCAATTGTAAATTTTGAGATGTTTAAAAATAAAATATTTTCATTCTCAGTAATAGTTGGGCTATTGCAATCGCTCGCTCTATTTAGCGTAAATTATTTGTTAATGTTTTTCTTTGAAGGGATAGTTGGGTTGCCAATAATAACGGCTGCTTATATGATACTGCCAATGGCATTAATGTCTTCAATAGTTGGCCCATTTGCAGGCAGATTATCAGATAAGGTTGGCGCTAGAGTCATAGGAACGGCAGGACTCGTTATACAGGCTATTGCACTATTCTTGCTCACGCAACTCACAATTCATACAACTATATATCAGGTTGCAGCAATAGAAGCAATTTATGGAATTGGAGGCGGTATGTTCTGGCCAGCAAATACTAGCGCAATAATGTCATCATCAAGCCGTGAAAGGTATGGCGTAGCTTCAGGTATAATGAATACCTTTAGAAACACTGGTATGGTGCTAAGTTTCGTAGTTGCTTTGGTGTCAGCAACAAGCGTAATCCCTGCCTATTTGGTATATGAAATGTTTATTGGTAACCTTTACGGGAAACTTAGCCTGCAGCTATCGGGGGCATATTTAACCGGTCAAAGGTTCGCGTTTATAATTTCAATAATTCTTTTGGCAATAGCAGCTATAATGAGTTCTGTAAGGGGAAAATATGTAGACAATGTTAATTTACAATCTGCCAAATACTAAAATTGTATATGCAAGAAACACTATAAATTAAAAAGCTATAAAATTCTAACGAATGCTAATGGTATCTTTATCAACTTTCTGTATTTAATAACTTTAATAGATTTTGTATATTTGATTTCAAAACTGCATAATTCAACAGGCATGTCAAATAATAAAAGCTATTTCGTACATAGAAATTAAATAAATATAACTAAATATTGCAAATGCAAAAAGGTTATTAAAAATATAGATTAAGCGGTTAATGGTGGAAAAGTTGTCATTTGTAACCAAAATGGTTTGCTCAAAGTGCGGTAAGGTATATGATCCAAAAGAAGGCAAAGTTATGTGCGATCATATGGATCTTGGCAGGCTGGATATATACTATGATTATGAAAAGGTTAAGGAATATCTAAGCAAAGGAACCCTAATGACAAGAAGCAGGGACACCTGGCGCTGGAAAGAACTCATGCCTTCTCAGGAAAAGTTTGCAGTCAAGCTAGGAGAAGGTGGAACCCCTTTGATAAAGGCTACACGCTTGGCAGAAAAATACGGATTAAAGGAACTGTATATAAAGGATGAAACCAGAAATCCTACTGGAAGCTTCAAAGATCGATCCATGTCCGTAAGTGTGGCTAAGGCAGTGGAGCTTGGAGTAAGGATAGATACAACTGCCAGCAGCGGAAACGCGGCTGCAGCCCTTGCAGCATTTTCCGCAAAGGCCAATATCAAAACTGTAGCTTTTGTGCTATCTACGGTAAGCGCATCAAAGGTGGCTCAATTAAAACTATATGGCGCTTCCGTGATTAAGGTAAGAGGTATAGAAACTGGGGAAGACCCTACAGTTAAAATGATGCTTGCTTCTGTTCATGAGATGGGCTGGTACCCCTCTCCAAGCTTTGGACCGTTTAACCCATATCAGGTAGAAGGGCCAAAGGCTATATCATTTGAACTTGCTGAACAGTTTAACTGGGAGCCATATGATTGGGTTTTAGTTCCTACTGGAAGCAGCTGCCTTTTTGCAGGGATCTGGAAGGGCGTAAGAGACCTAAAAGAAATAGGATTGACAGGCTATTATCCGCATTTAGTTACCGTTCAGCCAAAAGGCAATAGCGCTTTGGTGAGGGCAATAAAATCAGGCCTTAATTTTGAGCAGATAGAGGCAGAAAAACACCCGAACACAATAGCTGCTGGGCTTGAAGACCCATATCCGTGGGATGGAGATGCAGCTCTTGAGGGAATCAGAAAAACAAATGGCACTGGGGAAGTTGCTTCTGATGAAGAAATAGCTCAAGCAGTAAAAGATTTGGCCAAATATGAGGGAATATTTTCAGAACCCAGCGGGGCAGCTGCCCTTGGGGCACTGAGCAAATTGATAAATGATCATGTTATTGATAGAACTGACAGGATAGTGTTACTTGTAACTGGCTCAGGGTTTAAAGATCTTGCATTTGCCCAAGCACAATACACAGAACCGCCAGAAATTGATGCTGATATAGTTCAGCTTAAACAGGCACTTAAATTAGAAGGAGTATAGGTCAAGCATTTAACTTTTTTTCAGCTTCACTGAATTTGAAAACCCTGCTAATCATCATTATTTCTGGGCCAGTAGTGCTTTTACCAACTATGATCCCTTTGGTATTTCCTACCATTCCTGATGATACAAATGGAACACCGGCGTTAACAGAACCAACATCAACGTCAACCCCTAAGGCGTTCTTTACCATTTTTATTTCATCTTCACTGGCCATTGGATGCAGCAATGCGCCGGCATTTGTTGCAATTCCCATGGAGCCAACCTGGTGATAACCTGCAATTGTTGATCTCACCAGCTTTACTTTAAATACCTTGGAAGCTGCGGCTATATCGTCATCACTTAAAAGATCTGAGGCAACGCCACCATAGTCATTTATTAAGAAAAGGTTTCCAGCGGCTGTAAAAACAGAATTCATCCGTTCAACTGCTATACTTGCCCCTTCTTTTATCATGCTTATTTCTTCGTCAGAAGCAAAGCGAGTTACAAGTGCTCCATATGAATTTAATGCTATTAATGGTCCAAGTAACCTAGTATTTCCAATGCTTACTCCAATTGTTGGCACCTTCAACATGCTTTCTAACAGCTTTACCTTATGGGCAGGATATTCCATAGGTACAAGCAGGGCCTTTTCTGAGGCCTTAAGAAACAACCCAACATTTGGATTTCTGAATATATTATACAGATAAATTGTCAACTTCTTGCTTGAAATAAATAAGGCGCTTTTTAAAGTTTTTTTGCCATTTTTTTAAACTTTATAATACATTTCACTGAAATTTTTGACAAAGCTTGTTATAACTCTCTGTTAATTTTCACATATATATTTTTTATTTTATATTCAGTTTATATACACAAATTTATACTAGCTTTTCAGTTTTGATCATGGTTACATAAACTCGACAAGAAAGCCCACGGTTAAAACCGTGGGATGAATTGCCGATAGATTTAAATAAATCAACAATAATTGTATATTTACGCAGAGCTATCAACACTCAAGGAACAAGGTCTTTTTGATCCAGTACCACTTAGTCTGGTGCCCAAAGAGGCGGAAGCCTGTTTTAGTTGGAAAAGTGAAGGAGAGGCTTGAGCAGATAATATATCAGGTTGCGGACGAGCTTGGAATCA
>JABEBW010004095.1_pt1 | contig 14373 bp, 15 predicted proteins | sample 7245961 | NCBI WGS metagenome assembly JABEBW01 (sample SAMN14506364, study PRJNA622280) | hot springs metagenome | biome: hot spring [ENVO:00000051]|acidic hot spring [ENVO:00002120]; feature: spring [ENVO:00000027]|sediment [ENVO:00002007]; material: sediment environment [ENVO:01001048]...
GGACTTTCCCTTGCAAGTATCCTGCCAAGTTTTATTCTAACATCATAAACATTTTTACCATCTATTATACTATCGGCCCTTGCAAAATAAACATACTCAAACATACAGTGTGCCGTATGTTCCTCAGTATTCATGAGATAATGTTCCTTCAATCCATTTTCAGTTATTTCAACAATTTCACCTGGTCTCACATCCCTTATTATCTCACCACCAACGGTATCAAAGGCAACGGATTCTGATGCTACACCATATCCATCATCAACCTTTCCCAAAACAAGGGGCCTGATGGCAAGAGGATCCCTGATGGCAAAAAGTCTATCATTGATTAGGAGAACAATGGAATAGGATCCCTTTGCCACCTGCATGGATTTCTTTATACCCTCAATTATATCACCGGATCTGCTTATGTTGTATGCTATTAAATTGAGAAAGACCTCGGTATCTGAATCTGTTGTGAAGGATATACCCTGCAGGGCAAGATTGTTCTTCAATTCCTGTGCATTTGCTATTTCACCATTATGTGCTATTGCAATATCACCAACAATTGTGTGAATAAGTATTGGCTGGGCATTGTTTATTGTTGATGCACCTGCCGTTGAATATCTTACATGGCCTATACCTACCTTTGCGGACAATTTTTTTAAATAATCAACGTTAAAAACCTCATGAACAAGACCCATTCCCCTTATATTTATTATTTTACCATCGTATGCAGCAATTCCGGCAGATTCCTGTCCCCTGTGCTGAAGTGCTCTCAATGAATAATAAATGTAGGGTGCTGAGTTTCCCTTTACCTTGAATCCCACAACACCACAATGCTCATTTCTTTTTCGCCCAGGAATAGTGACGTAGCCTGGGTGCCGGGAAACCACAGTGTGAACACCTCTTCTCCCTAACATTATAGGTTCTATGACCGCATCTCCTGCAAACAATGTGCGTTTTATTTTTGCTTTTTTTACCCATTGCCGGTGTACCAGATCCCATTTAAAACACCTCTTATGATGGAGAAATGTAAATTACATTATCTCCTCTAACTACAACAACCGGATAAGTTCCCCTTGATTGATTATCTGAAAATTCCTCTGCATTTTTCAAAACAAGGTTCATATGTTGATCATAACCTGTAAGAATGCCTCTATATTCCTTATTCCCCTTAACGCAAACGAGAACATTTTTGTTAAGGGAATTCTGAAGTATCTGTAATGGTTTAACTGGTTGATCCATGGGAATTAGAAATTACATTGAATATTAAAATGTATCGCTTTTCCCAAAAAATTTTCAAAATGTTTTTAACTAATGTTTCATTTCCAATAAACATGGTAGAATCCATTGAATCAGCCATTGATAAAATGGATGTTTCAAAATTTCATTATAAAATGCTTTTACTTTCAGCCGCAGGTGTTTTTCTTGACGGTTATGATCTTTTCATAATCAGTGTTGTGTTATTGTTTGTTAAGCCCTTATGGATATACACACTTCCACCATATGAGCAATCAATAGCACTTGGCCTTGTTGCTTCCTCTGCCTTAATGGGAATGTTTGTTGGAGCGCTCACACTTGGGCATTACACGGACAGAATGGGCAGAAAAACCATGTATGTTATTGATCTGATATTTTTTGTTGTCTTTGCAGGAATTTCCGCACTATCACAGAACATATGGGAACTGATACTATTCAGGTTTTTGCTTGGTATAGGAATAGGTGCGGATTATCCAATAAGTTCCACATACATATCGGAATTTGCACCTGCAAGTAAAAGGGGTAAATTCATTTCCTCAACATTCACATTCTGGGGCATAGGAGCCCTAACAGCAGCAATTGTTGGTTATATTCTCGCACAATTAGGCCCAGATTCCTGGAGATACATGCTGTTCTCTGGTGTTATTCCGGCAGTTGTTGTAATTCTGCTTAGAACAAGGATGCCCGAATCGCCCAGGTGGCTAATTTCACAGGGTAAGGTTAAGGAGGCCGTAAACGTTCTTAAATCGCTCAACGCAGATGTGGATGAGAGTAAAATATTGAAGGTAAAAAGAGAAAAAACAAGAATAAAGGATTTGCTGAGCCCTATTTACATCAGGAGAACACTTTTTGCCTGGATACCATGGTTTTTCATGGATATTGCTGTTTATGGTATAGGCATTTTTCAGCCAACCATACTCAGGGCCATGGGCTTTAAAACGGATATTGATGCAATTCTTGGTACGGCAATACTTGATCTTTTCGGCGTTATAGGTTTTATTATTGCAATTCTTCTCATAGACAAAGTTGGAAGGTTGAAGTTGCAGATTATAGGATTTCTGGGAATGGGACTTTCACTCTTGATCCTTGGTCTTATAAATCCTGTTGAACCATTGATCCTTATTCTTCTTTTTGCAATATTCCAGCTGAGTGAAAATTCTGGACCCAATACAACAACATGGGTTATTGCAACAGAACTTTTCCCAACAAGATTAAGGGCAACTGCACAGGGATCGTCTGCAGCAATAAGCAGGCTTGGTGCAATAACGGGTGTATTTTTATTACCTTTACTACAGTCCCTTTTTGGCTTAAGTGTAACACTATTTTTTGTTTCCCTTGCAGCCTTTGCAGGTCTAATTGTAACAATTTTACTTGGTGAGGAAACAAGGGCATTATCACTTGAAGAGGCATCAACTGTATTCAGGGAATTTTCGAACTACATAAAGCAACTGAGTACAAACGTTAAAACTGCTGCAAAAGCATTCTATGAAATGGTAATGGATTTTGATAAAAGGGAGGAAAAACAGAGATTTATTAAGGATCTGGAGCACCTTAACGACAAAATAGTTTCTGATATTTTTTCAAAATTGAACAGAAAGTTTCCATCACCAATTGATACACTTGATCTTGTTTCCATAATAAAGGGCCTTGATAACATTATTGATGCAATAGAATCTGCGAGTAAAAAAATAATCATATATGGAATAGATGAAAGTACATCGGAGCTTGTTGCCCTTGCTGAAATAAACCTGAAGGCGGTGAGCCAGCTCTATGATGCCTTAAATGAAATTCTAGCAATAAGGCTTGGTGAATACGGTGATATACTTGAAAGATGCGAGGATATTCACAGACTTGAAAACTATGCGGATGATATAGTTGATAACGTTTTAAGGGAAATTGTCAGGAAGAATGATACAAATGAACTCATAAAGTTCAAGGAAATATATGAGAGCTGTGAAAAAATAACGGATATGTGCGATGATGTTGCTGACATTATAAGAAGTTTGATAATAAAATATTCGTGAAAATTTTTATACGGATACATCATAACAAGCATAATGATCCATGAGCTGATGGAAATTGGAAAATCCGTTAAGGAAAAGGTTGATGATTACCTTGAAAAAAAGTTTGATGAAGCTGGTAAGGTAGTAAAAATAGGTGCAGATGGTACACCAACATCAAACATAGACCTTGTCGCCGAGAATGAAGTTTTCAGGATCGTTAAGGAAAGGGATCTCCCATTCAATGTTTTAAGTGAAGAGTACGGTTACTGGGAGAGAAATAAGAAACTTACGCTTGTTCTTGATCCTCTTGATGGTTCATTCAATGCTGAAAGAAACATACCATTCTATTCCATATCAATGGCTGTGATGGAAAGGGACATGTTTTCAACAAAGTATGCACTTGTAATGAACCTTGTTTCTGGAAAATCATACTGGGCAGAAAAAGGGAATGGCGCATATTTTGAGAACAGGAGGATACATACAAAAAGGGGTAATGATGAAAAACTTTCCGTGATAAGTTTAGGAAAAAATGTGAATGAAAGGGTATTCGATATAATAAAAAATTCAAGAAGGGTAAGGTCCATGGGCTGTGCATCCCTTGAAATGCTCCTTGTTGCCGAGGGTGTTGCGGATGTTTTTGTTTACGATTATTCAAAGAAGGGTGTTTTGAGGATCATAGATATTGCAGCAAGCTCATTCATTGTAAGGGAGGCTGGAGGTGAGGTCTATGATGCTGATACAATGGAACCTTTAAACATGGATCTGAATCTTCTTGAAAGAAAAAATGTTATCGCTATAGCTAATAGGGAAAAAAATCCCTACGGGGTGTGAAGGATGAAATTCGGTCTTGTTGGTAATCCTGAGGTAAAAAGATCCCTTAAGGTTGTTAAGGTTGTTTATGATTATCTCTCAAAGGATCATGATGTTATTCTTGAAAAATCAACCGCAAGGAAAATGGGAATGGATGGAATTGATTTAAAGAACATGGATGTGGATATTGTTATTACAGTGGGGGGTGATGGTACAGTACTTAGAACTTTGCAGAACACGGATAAACCAATATTTCCAATAAACCTTGGAAAACTCGGTTTTCTTACGGAGGTTGTGCCCGTTGATCTTGAATCATCCCTTGACAGGCTTATTTCAGGCAACTATTACCTTGATAAAAGGAAAAAATTAAAGGTTATTCTAAACGATAAAAGATTACCTGATTGTACAAATGAAGTTGTTATACACACATCTGAAATTGCAAAACTCAGAACCTATGCAATTTATATTGACAATCAATTGCTGGAGGATCTTAGGGCAGATGGCCTTATTGTTGCAACCTCAACAGGATCAACATCCTATGCTCTAAGTACAGGAGGACCTATAGTTGATCCAAGGATTGATGCATTCGTTATTACATACATTGCTCCCTTTAAACTTGGAATAAGATCACATGTTATACCCAGTTCCTCAAACCTTGAAATACATTTACTTGATCCAAAAAGATCCAGTGTTCTTGTTCTTGATGGACAGGTTAATAAAAAAATAACGCAGAAGGATGTGATAAAACTATCAGAAAGTGAACACCAGGCAACATTCATCAGGTTCAATCTTAATTTCTATGAAAAATTGAGGGAGAAGCTCATATGAAAATTAAGGGTGAACTTTTAAGGATGATTATGGAAAGTGCAAAAGATACCTATCCAAATGAATTTGCTGCATTTTTAAGGGCCGAGGGTGACGTAATATACGAAATACTGATGTTACCAGGAACAATATCAGGAAAAAGAAGTGCTGTTTATCAGCTTTACATGAAACCCATAGATTTTTCAATTGTTGGAACGGTTCATTCCCACCCTTCAGGTATACTTTATCCCAGCCCAGAGGATCTTGATCTATTTTCAAAAACAGGTAAAATCCACATAATAGTTGGCTATCCATTTAAACTTGAAAACTTCAAATGTTATGACAGGAACGGGAATGAAATTAATGTGGAGGTAATATGAGAATAATAGATGGTTTCAGGGCCCAATCAATTGTATCAAAGGAGGCTGTTTTGATCGATGTTTTCAGGGCAACAACAAGTATTGTTGTAATGTTTTACAAAGGCGTTAATGAAATAATTCCAGCAAAAGATGAGAATGAGGCCTGGAAAATCTATTCACAAAAAAGGGATTACATATTGATTGGTGAAAGGGATGGTATAAAAATAGATGGCTTCCATTACAACAATTCCCCAGATGAACTGATGAATGCTGATTTAAATGGAAGGAATGTTATTTTTGTTTCAACAAACGGTACAAGGGTTCTAAAAAAAATAGAGTCCCCTGTTGTTTACATAGCCAGTTTCCTTAATGCGGATTTAATAGCAAATACTGTTGAAAATGATGCGGATCTTGTATGTGCAAACAGAAGGGATATTTTTTCCATTGAGGATTTTTTCTGTGCATCCTACATAAAGGCAAGAAAAATGGGTATTTTTATTGATTTTGAAAATTTGAAGGAAAAAATAATTAAATCTAAAAGTGCTGAAAGGCTGAGAAGGATTGGATTTGAAAAAGATATACATTTTGCTCTATCATTAAATTCAATGCCAGTTTTACCAGTTTACAGGAATGGTGTCATAAGAAAAGAATGAGAAGGAAAATAAAGATTATGAGTAAAATTAATGAAACAATTATCATCCATCTTGATGATCCAAACACTATTGGGAATGGCCCTATAACTATTGCTCCACCGTATTCAAAGTTTGATTCCTTTTCACCTTCACTTAAAGAAAAGAAAAGAAATATCATGCCTAGAACAAGTGTTATGAAAATTATTGCTGAAAAAATACCTGTGCCCACAACAACTGGAACAATTGCCCATACGAATTTAAGGTAACCCTTCCATATACCAACAGCAACAAAAATAAGTGAGAGGAAAAGGAAAGTAATACCCATTGAAAAATATATCCTGTTCATACTTTCACCATCAATTCATAGCCACAATTTCTGCAGAATTTATCTCCCTGTTTAATTTCAGCACCGCATTTCGGACATTTATTTTTCAGCAAAAATCCGCAGTTGGGGCAGTAAACATCATTTTCCTTAACATCAGCATTGCAGTTGGGGCATTTTAATACATTTACATCAATTCCATTCAGTATCTTTTCTGCCCTCAATGAATCCTTCAAAGAGTTCCTGTAATCACCATTCTTAAAACTTGTTTCCGCACTTTTGATAAACATAGATGCTTTTATTTTATAACTTTCATTACCTGATTTTTCATAAAGGTCATGGACCTTTTCAAGTGTAAACTTTGCAGGAAGATAATTTTCATCAGGAAAATTTACCTTTTTTGTTTCCATGTAATTTGAATCATCCCTTTTTTCATTCATTGATTTATGCAATATTTCCTTTGCCTCCCTGCTCTTTTCAATCGATTCTGTATATTTTCCTTCCCTGTAAAGCCTTTCAGCCTGCTCAATTTTTTCATACGCAGCTCCGGTGGAATAACCCTTTCTTTCAAGAATAATTGCTATGGATCTTGCCATTTCCATACTGTTATAGGCATCATCCTCCATATGTTCTTCAATCCTTACATTCCTTTTTTTCATAATGTTTAGGATGTAAAGTACAAGAATGAATATAACGATTATTATGGATGAATAGAGAATGAATGGTGTATAGTCCATGATTTATCAATTCATGGAGAATAGTTAAATTTTTCCATTCCAACTTGCTTTATTTTTATAAAATAATTCATCAAAAAAACTTAAATATGATCTGATTTTTAGGTATAACACTTCAAGGTGTTTGAGTATGCCAAAAGTTGTTTCGGATAAATCAACTTCAAAAGCATCGGGCAGGGAAAAATTTGAATGGGTAAAGCTTAAGGGAAAGGATGCGGAAGATAAGGTTATTGAACTTCTCAGACAGGGATACAGCCTAAGCCATGCTGGTGTTATTCTCAGGGACGTTTATGGAATTCCAAAAATAAAGTATGTTACGGGAAAGAAAATGCTGAAGATCGCCAGGGAGCATGGGCTTGAACCAAAAATACCTGATGATCTTCATGCCCTGATTAAAAAAGCTGTAAATTTAACGAAGCATCTTGAAAAACACCCCAAGGATCTTTCAAATAAGAGGGGTTTACAGCTTGTTGAATCAAAAATTAACAGCCTTGTAAGATACTACAAAAGGATAGGAAGATTGCCTAAGGACTGGAAATATTCACCTGAAAGTGCTGAACTGTTATCAAAGTGATATGCTAGAAATTCCAGAATGTCTGGATAAAGTTTTCAGGAATGCTGCAGAGAAGTTAAAGGGTTGTGAGGAAATAAGGGTACTGGCACACTACGATGCAGATGGAATTTCGAGTGCAGCAATTATTTACAGAGCCTTGAAAGGAAAAAGATTCCATGTATCCTTCGTGAAGGATCTTTCAAGGGAAAATATAAAAAATATGATGGATCAAAATTATCAGTGCTATCTTCTTGTTGACATGGGTTCATCGTTGATTGATCTTTTATCCTCATACAAAAATGTGATTGTTCTTGATCACCATCCTGTTTCTGGGGAGGGGGATCTAATTCATATAAATCCCCATTTATGCAAAATGGATGGATCAAGGGATGCATGCGGTGCAACACTTTCCTATCTTCTTTCAATTTACATTGATGAAAAGAATGTTTCACTTTATCCCATATACCTTGCAGGTGTGATAGGTGACAAACAGGATATTGGAGGATACTCTGGATTAAACAGAATCATTTATGAAAATATTCTGAAAAACTCTGATAAAATCTCTGACCTTAAAATGGATGGTCATAATGTAAAGGATATGATCGTTAACAGTATTGAACCATTTTTTGTTGATCTCACTGGAAAAGAGGAAAATGTTGAAAAATTCCTCAGGGATGCAAACATAAATGGTGAAATGAGGTTCATTGATTTGAAGGATGATGAAAAGGTAAGGCTTGTTTCACTTTTAACCCTGAGACTGCTTAAGTTGAACATCGATCCAGAATACGTTAAGGATATTGTAACAGAAAAGATATTTTTGAGGGATTTTGGACTTTACGACAGGAATTTATCAAACATAGTTAATGCATGTGCAAGAATGGAAAAACAGGGCCTTGCATTCCTTTTCCTTTCAGGTGATAATGAAAAAAGGGATGAGGTTCTTGAAATATTCAAAAATTACAGGAATAATGTTATAAATGAAGTTTACAGTGCAATTTCAGAAAGAAAGGAATTGAAAAACATTGTCTATTTTTATGTTGAGGCCGATTCAATGGCAGGGGCAGTATCAGGAATCATAAGCAGTTATGTTCTTGATAAAAGAAGACCCGTTCTCGCTTTACATGTAAAAAATTCCGAGGTAAGGGTTTCGGCAAGAACAACAAGATACATGGTATCAAGGGGATTGAACATTGGGGAAATATTAAAAAATTGTTCTGAAAAGGTGGGAGGATTCGGAGGAGGCCATAACATAGCTGCAGGTGCAAATATTCCTGAGGAAAAGGTAAAGGAATTTACACAGTGCGTTGATGAAAGTGTTGGAAAAATGGTTTCATGATTTTTTATTTTCCTCCAGTAATTCAGGATGCAGTACATAGCCACAGGCATAGCACATTATGGCATCCTTTGATATAAGGGTTCCACAGTTGGGGCATGGTATCAGTTCCTCCTCCTGCGGTTTTTCAGGTACATTTATTTCCATCTTCTCTATCTTTTCACCCTCCACTTTTATTTCAGGTGCTTTTATTTCCTCAATGCCCTTGAGTGTTTGATTTACCTGATCCCTGAGCTGTGAAAATTCTTTTAAGAATGATTGAATGGATCTTGAAAAATCATCCGTTTGCTTTTTCCTTGTTTCATAATCGTTAAGCAAATCCTTTATTTTACTCTCATTTTCTAAAAGAACCTTTGAATAGTTTTCCATTGTTCCTATGAATGAATTCAATTTTTCCTCATACTTTTTCAGATTATCCATTGTTCTGATCAGATCACTCTTATTTTTTTCTATCTCCCCCATACTTTTTTTGAATTCCTCATTCAATTTTTCAAGGTTCTTTAACTTTTCCTCCAATTCATGCTCCTTATTTATAAGATAATTCTCCTTTTCCTTCAATTGATTTTCAGTGTTTTTCAGCTTTGACTCCCATTCAGCAAGCCTTTTATCCCTTTCAAGAATTTCCTGTTCCTTCTTTTTTACCTCCTCGGCCTGTGCCCTCACCTTTTTCAGGTATTTTTCCACCTGTTCAAGAATCGATTCCTCTGAATTTACCAAATTAACATCACCTCAATTGATAGAAATTTATTTTTTATTCTATAAACTTTTCCATGGTTTTTAAGAAAAGTTTATTTTTTTGAAAGTTTATGCAAAAGTATGCTTGAACTTGAGGAAAAGATTGCAGGAGAAATTGTAATTTCCGAAAATCCAGGTGCAACGCTGAGGAAATGGAGGGAAATGTTTGGTATTACACAGCAGGAACTTTCAAAGTTCCTTAAAATTTCACCATCTGTTATAAGTGATTATGAATCTGGAAGGAGAAAATCACCTGGTATCGTGACAATAAAAAAGATTGTTAAGGCATTCATAACCATTGATCTATCAAGGGGTGGAAAAATTGTAAAAAAATATTCACCGGGTTATGGATCTGATGCAATAATATCAATAAGGGAATTCAGAAGATCAGCAAAGGCAAGTGAAATCATATCTTTAATTGAAGGAACAAACCTGACAAAGGATGTTTCGCTTGAAAGGAACATATATGGTTATACAATGATAGATAGCATCAAGGCAATACTTGAATTCAGTTCGCAGGACTTCTTCAAATTTTATGGATGGAGCAATGAAAGGGCACTTATTTTTACAGGTGTAAAGTTTGGTAGATCTCCTCTCGTTGCAATAAGGGCACATCCATTGAAACCTGCAATGGTTGTTTTTGTTAAACCTGAAAACGTTGATGAACTTAGCATTAAGCTTTCTGAACTTGAGAACATTCCTCTTGTTATAACAGATCTGGATGAAAAATCCATAATTTCAAGGCTTGGAGATCTATAATAATTCACCAAATTCCTTTTCAATTTTACCTATTATTTCATCATTTTCAATCATGCTGTATATGTTTTCAATATCCCTGTATGGTGGTCTATCCCTTTCGTAAGCCTTAACTTTCTTTCTAATTTCTTCATATGCAATTTTCGTTCCTTTTCCCATTCCATATTTCCTGAACTCAAGCGCCTGCGTTGAAATAAGGTACTCTATTGAAATTATGTATTTAACATTCTTTATTATGTTCATTATCTTCAATGCGGATGTCATGCCCATGCTAACATGGTCCTCCTGATCAGCGCTTGTTGGTATTGAATCAACCGATGCGGGATGGCTCAATATTTTATTCTCTGAAACAAGACTTGCTGCCGTGTACTGTGCAATCATAAGACCTGAATTCAATCCTGGATCCTTTGCAAGGAATGGAGGTAGACCGCTCAGCTTTGAATCGAGCATTCTGAAACTTCTTCTCTCTGAAATGTTTCCAATTTCAGAAAGTGCTATTGCGAGAAAATCCAGAGCAAATGCAATATATTCACCATGAAAGTTTCCACCTGAATATGCCCTGTCAATTACAACAGGATTGTCCGTGACAGAATTTATTTCCCTTTCAATTATCTCTTTTGCAAAATAGTAAGTTTCAAGCGCGGGACCGAGAACCTGGGGAGTGCATCTAAGAGAATATGCATCCTGGATCCTTTTTGAATTTTTTATAATTTCGCTTTCCTGTATTATTTTTCTTATTGCCCTTCCAATTCTTATCTGACCTGGATGCGGTCTTAAAGCTAAAATTTCCTCCCTGTATGCATCCTCAGTTCCTGATAGAGCTTCAAGGGAAAGTGAAAATGCAACAATTGCATTCTTCAATATTTTTTTGAACTCATGAAGGGAAATAGCACCTATTGCTGACATGAATGATGTTCCATTTATTAATGCAACACCCTCCTTTTCCTTTGGATCAAGCGGTTTTATTTTCAGTTCTTTAAAAACTTCTCCAGCATTTCTTATTTCACCATTGTAAATTACATCACCCTCGCCCATCATTGCAAGTGCAACATGTGCAAGTGGAGCAAGATCACCGCTCGCACCAACACTCCCCCTTGATGGTACGGCAGGAACTATATCCCTATTCAGCATTTCAACAAGAAGATCCACAACCTCTCTTCTAACACCTGAATAACCCTTAAGTAAAGTATTTGCCCTGATGAGCATGGCAGCCCTTACAACATCCTTCTGTAATAGATCACCAACACCCGATGAATGTGATCTTATCAGATTTCTCTGTAAATCATACAACGATTTTTCATCTATTCTTACATTAACAAGATCACCAAAACCTGTATTAACACCATATACAGTTTTTCCATCCTTCATTATATTTTCAAGATCCAATCTGTTCTTTTCCATTTTCTTCATTGCTTTTTCATCAATTGAAACCTTTTCGTTTTCCCTTGCAACCCTTATTACATCTTCAACTGTAAGATTGTTTCCATCTATTGTAACCATAAGAAATAATATGAAAAAATTGATTTAAAACTATCGTTAATTCACAATTTTATATAATTTTTAAGCTCATGAACTTTTATATTCCTTTTTCTTGCAATTTCTCTTAAAATTTTCATTGTACCAGATCCATACTGCATTGCCTTTTTCTCACCATTTATAACGAATGATGGTAGACCAAGAATTGATCCAAGCTTTCTCACAATAATCTTGTTTCTGTTTTCATTTATTTTTTCCCTCAGGGGTATTGATAGGGCAAAATCTATAATTTCACCGCTTATGAAAGGTGTGTGAAGATCCTTCCCTGCATTTTCAGCAATGTTCCTTTCCCTCGGTAATGTTCTACCAAGCAGTGTTGCAAGATCCCTTTTGTTCTGTTCTGGGTCATTGAAATATTTTTTGTATCCAAGGAAGAGTTCATCAGATCCCTGTCCTGTAAAAATGTTCTTTTCCATTGAAAATATTGTTCCCAGGTAAAACGGTATTTCGAATGATAGTTCCACAATAGTTAAATCCTTAAATATTTTAAGAATGTCCCTCATGGCAAGAAGGACAAGATCCTCGTCAAGCTCTATGATCTCATGATCTATTTCATAATCTAGTGAATAATAATTCACAACAGCTCTTGCATTCATAACATCCTTGGATCCTGGAAGACCAACCGTATACGCATGAATATCGTAAAAATCCTTAATTATTGATAGAACTATTGTGCTGTCAAGACCGCCTGAAAGTAATAAAGATACCCTCTTCTCCCTTATCCTTGGTATGTTGTTCATCAGTAGGTTGTAAAGGATCCTCTCATATTCTATATTAACCTGCTGCATTCCTCAATCATTCCTCTTATTTTCTGTAATATATCATCTATATGAATCCTTTCCTGATCTGTTGAATCCCTTTCTCTGATCGTTACAGTTTTATCCTTAAGTGTTTGATAATCAACTGTTATGCAATAAGGAACACCTATTTCATCTGCCCTTGCATACCTTTTACCAATTGATCCAGAATCATCATAATAACAGGAAATACCGTTATTCTTTAAATTCTCATAAATATCATGGGCGATTGAATCAAGGTTATCCTTTACCATTAAAGGGAAAACAGCAACCTTGAATGGTGCTATGTGGGGTTTTAATTTCAAAACATTGTAATTATTTTCCTTTCTTTTGTATAGATTGTGTTCAAGAAGTGAAAAGAATATCCTGTCTATACCGAATGATGGTTCAATTACCCATGGTAAAACCTTTTCGTAATCAACAGTAATTTCTATTTCCTTGATACTGTAAGCCTCTTCTGGAATTTCTTTACCAAATACAACAGGATTTTCCTCTATTTCCATTTTTTTCATTGTTTCCATGGCAATTTTCCATTTTTCACCAAAAAGATTCTTAAAATATTCCTCCTTTGGCTCATAAACCTTCTTTTTAACAATCCTTTTCTCTCCCTGAACCTTTACCTCCATGTCCTCCCCTGAATATTTTGAATGCATTTTAAGATCGTACTGGTTCCTGTCAGCTATGCCTATTACCTCAATCCATCCATATGATGTGTTTATTTCACAATCCCAGCAATCGTTTGAGTAATGTGCCAGTTCTTCCTTATGGTGCTGCCTGAACCTTATTCTTTTCCCATCCATTCCTATATTCTTAAGGAAAAGATAGGATAATCCAATGAAATATGCTATGGGCTGCTGTTTAATTATACCATTTTTTAATGCATCCCTTAATTTTAAAATAACTTCACCACCGGTGTTTGGTAAAAGTTTCACCTCAAGATCCATAACATTTTTTATGTTTTCAGGCCATTGAATGTTGTTTGGATTGAAAAATACTTCCGCCTCAGCCATATTGAATTCCCTGAGCCTTATTAAACCCTGCCTTGGCGCAATTTCATTTCTAAAACCCTTTCCCACCTGTACAACACCGAATGGTAAAGATTCCCTGAAATACCTGAAGTAGTTAAGGAAGTTAACAAATATTCCCTGCGCAGTTTCAGGTCTTAAATATGATAATTTTCCATTACCAGGACCAACCTTTGTTGAAAACATCAGGTTGAAACTTTCAGGATCTGTTAGTTCACCTCCGCATTTTTCGCATTTAAGGTCAAGATCCCTCATCTTTTTTACCATATCCTCGTATGATTTAAACTCAAAATCTGGCATTTTCTTTTTTATCAACTCATCAACCCTGTATGCTTCACCACAGTTTTTACAGTAGGTAATGTAATCAGAAAAGACCTTTGTGTGACCGGATGCCTCAAAAACGTTTGAAATTGTGATATTGGGCGAATCTATTGGTGCCATGCCCTCAATGTTTATGAAAATGTTCTTCCATACAGCTATTATATTATCCTTAATCAAAGAACCTATGGGCCCATAATCATAGAAGCCAGAAAGACCACCATATATCTCAAATGAAGGCCAGAAAATACCTCTCCTTTTAGAAAGTTCAATTACTTCCTGTGCCCCCATCATCCATCACTTTCTGAATATTTCCATCAGGTCAAGGTCATATAGCATGGCGACAAGGTTGTCAAATGAATCCCTTACTGGAAGCTGGGAGAAGTTGTTATCAAGCATGATTTTTACAGCCTTGTA
>JABEBW010003904.1_pt1 | contig 14337 bp, 13 predicted proteins | sample 7245961 | NCBI WGS metagenome assembly JABEBW01 (sample SAMN14506364, study PRJNA622280) | hot springs metagenome | biome: hot spring [ENVO:00000051]|acidic hot spring [ENVO:00002120]; feature: spring [ENVO:00000027]|sediment [ENVO:00002007]; material: sediment environment [ENVO:01001048]...
GCCTATGGCTGCCATGCCAACAAGTATGAATGATATTAATAGAACTGGCACATTTGTTGATGCTACCACATAAAGGGCTATGCCTATCAATATGAGTATTGCAGTGATTATAAATGAAGTCTTTCTGCCATAATAATCTGCCAGAAAGCCTGCAAGCCCTGCGCCAATGCCTCCAGCAATGTATGGAAGGCTATAACCCAGGAACGCAAGGTTTGATGGTATAACTCCACTAACTGCGCTTACTGGACCGTAGCTTTCAGCAACCCCATAAACCAGCATGCCCATTCCCAGGCCAAAGAGAACTGCCCATGGAAATTTCTGCTTGCTTACATTTTGTTTGCTATTATCAGTTGCAGGATTTGATGGTGCGCCACCTTTATCCGCATCTTTAATCGACATCGTCGTTTAATTAATATCCCAATATATTAACCTTACTACAATCAAAAAACTTTGCCCAAAAAGTATGTTTTTCGTAATCTTTTTGGCATATTAATAACGCTTTATTTCATTAATTTATCAATTTAACTAAGTTATTCGATATCATGCCATTTTACTGAAGGGTTTCAAATTTTATTAAATGCGCACAATCTCATAACTCTATTATCAGGGAATATTATTTTGAGAGATTGAGGATTATTTCATTTTCAATGTCAGCGGTTTTTCCCGTCCCACCCAGGTCTGGCGTTAAATTTTTGCCTTCATTGAGCGTTTTTATTACTGCAGCTTCAACGCAGTTTGCTGCTTCAGGGTATCCCATCCATTCCAGCATCATCTTAAATGACATTATGGCAGCTATGGGATTGGCTATCCCCTTGCCTGCAATGTCAGGCGCTGATCCATGAACCGGTTCAAACATGGCATAGTTGTCTCCAACATTTGCGGAAGATATTAGGCCTAGCCCTCCAACAAGGGCTGCTGCCTCATCTGAAATTATGTCACCGTAGAGGTTTTCCGCAACTATTACGTCGTACGATTCTGGCTTTAAAATTAGCCAGCCAGCAAGCGCATCTATGTGTGATTCTTCAGCGGTGACATCGGGATATTTCTTAGCTTCCTGCAGGAAAACTTCTTTATAAAGCCCATCTGTGGCCTTAAGCACATTTGCTTTGTGTGCAAGTGTGACCTTTTTCCTTCGATTTTTTGCCATGTTGAAAGCTATTTTAAATATTTTTTCTGCAGCGCTTCTTGTAGCTAGCCTGATGCCTAACGCCACCTGATCTGATATCATATATTCAAAACCAGAATAGGATCCCTCTGTGTTTTCTCTAACTATTATTGCATCGAGCCTGGCTACGTTGTTTACGCGCGGCAGAGGTTTGAAAGGCCTTATATTGGCGTAGAGGTTGAAGGATTTCCTTATCTTTACAGGGACGCCAAGCTCCGTGCCAAATCCTTCCAGGGAAGTCGTTGGCCCCTTCAGCACGCAGTTTGAATCTGCAAGCTTATTCTGAGAATGTTTGGGTAGGTTTGTTCCATACTTTTTATAGGCATTTAGCCCTGCTTCCACGAACTCCAGCTCAATGGGCAGCCTGTAAATGCCCTTTACGGCATTTATCACCTTTACGGTTGATGAAATAACCTCAGGACCTATGCCATCCCCTTCAATTACAGCCACTTTCCACAATTTTATCAGCTCAAATGTATCTTGATATCACGAAATTCAATATTCCGCCAGATGATATGTAATCCATTTCAAGCTCAGAATCTATTCTTGTTATGAGCTCAGCGCTTCCCTTTTGCCCGTCCTTCCTGGTGTACGCCATTGTTGCATTGCCTCTGGGCCTTTTTTCAATTTTTATTGATATCGGCATGGACGCGTCAATATTTAAGCTGCTGTAATTCTGGCCTGGCTTGAACTGCAGTGGAACTATGCCCATGCCCACCAGGTTTGATCTGTGTATTCTCTCGAAGCTTTCGGCAATCACTGCCCTTACGCCAAGCAGCGCGGGGCCCTTTGCTGCCCAATCCCTGGAGCTTCCTGATCCGTATTCTTTGCCTGCTATTACGATAAGTGGGCGCCCTTCCGCTTTGTACTGCATTGCCGCGTCATATATGCTCATTAACTTTTTATCTGGAAAATGATATGTAAATCCGCCCTCCACATTGTCAAGGAGCAGATTTTTGATGCGCCTGTTTGCAAATGTGCCCCTTATCATTACTTCATGATTGCCCCTCCTTGCGCCATATGTATTGAATTCAGCAAGGGATATGCCCAGGGATTTGAGGTATTTTCCAGCTGGGCTTTCTGGCATTATGGCACCGGCAGGCGATATGTGGTCTGTGGATATTGAATCTCCAAAAACAGCTAACACGGCCGCGTTTGATATGTTTTCAATGTCACGCTTCTCCGTGGCCGTTTCAAAGAAAGGTGGCTTCTTTATATAAGTGCTGTTTGGGTCCCAGTTATATGTTATTCCAGGCGGAGCTGACAGGCTGTTCCAGAAGGGGTTGATGCTGAACAGGCTCTCCCCATACACCTGTTTAAACAGGCTTTCATCAATATAGCTTTTCACGATTTCATTTACTTCCTCTGAGGATGGCCATATATCTTTTAAATAAACCTCCTTTCCATCATTTGACATTCCAAGTGGCTCATGGGTTATGTCCTTCATTATGTTGCCCGCTATAGCATAGGCGACGACAAGGGGCGGCGACATGAGGTAATTTGCTCTGACGTCATTGTGTATCCTGCCTTCAAAGTTCCTGTTGCCAGAAAGGGCGCTTACCACTGCAAGGTTACCCTCATTTACAAGTTTGCTCATGTCATCAGGCAGTGGCCCGCTGTTGCCAATGCAGGTGGTGCACCCATATGCAACAACATAGAACCCGAGCTTTTCCAGGTAGTTTAAAAGCCCTGACCTTTTCAAATATTCAGTTACAACCCTGGACCCTGGAGCAAGGCTGGTCTTTACCCTTGTTGTGTCCACGCGCAGTCCCCTTTCCACAGCCTTTTTGGCGACTAGCCCAGCCATGATAAGCACGGATGGGTTGCTGGTGTTTGTGCAGCTGGTTATCGAAGCAATAACTATATCACCATCCCTCAGGCCTTTCGACAGCTTTGGCTGCTGGTTTTGCAGCACCTGCTTTGCAAAGCTCTGGGGCGCGCTGCTCAGTTCCATCTGCTGTTTTGGCTGGCTTGGGCCTGAGAGGCTTGGTTTTACGCTGCTCAGGTCAACTTCTATGACGTCGCTGTATTCAGGCTCCTGGTACATGCCCTGTTCCCTGTAATAGCGCTCTATGAGGTCTATCTGCTCCTGGCTCCTGGCAGTGAGTTTTAGATATTCGAAAGTCATCTTATCAACCGGGAAAATCGCAACTGTTGCTCCATATTCAGGGCACATATTTGATATTGTAGCCCTGTCAGGAACAGTCAGGCTTGCAACTCCATCTCCGAAGAATTCAATGAATTTGCTTACAACCCCCTTTTCGCGCAGCAGTCTGGTCAGCGTCAGCGCCAGATCCGTTGCAGTCACCCCATCATTTAGCCTGCCAAGCAGCTTTACTCCAATGACCTGTGGCATTGTAACTGAGACGGGCTGCTCAAGCATGGCTGCCTCTGCTTCTATTCCGCCAACTCCGAACCCAACTACCCCTATGCCGTTTATCATCGTAGTGTGTGAATCAGTGCCAACCAGGGAGTCAAAGTAAGCAGTGCCATCGGAGGAAAGCATTACAAGCTTGGCCAGGTACTCCAGGTTTATCTGGTGGCAGATTCCAGCTGAAGGTGGAAATATCCTCAAACCGGGAAAAGCCTGCCCAGCCCACTTCAGAAATACGTACCTCTCCCTGTTCCTTTGAATTTCATATTCAAGGTTTGCTTCAAATGATTCTACCGAGTTGTATTCATCTATCTGCACAGAGTGGTCAATTATCAGGTCAACCGGAACGCTTGGCTTTATGATTTCCGGGTTCTTTGATCTTGCCTTTACGTAGTCCCTCATGGCAGCAAGGTCAACCAGAGCTGGCACTCCAGTAAAGTCCTGCATTAAAATTCTGGATACAACAAAAGGGATATCCCTGTCCTGCGTGGCCTTTGGATCCCAGTTTGAAAGGGCAATAACATCATCCCAGGTCACCCTTCTGCCATCTAGATTTCTTATCAATGACTCAAGCATGATTTTTAAAGAATATGGCAAACGTGAAACCCTTCCATATCCCCTTTTTTCAATCTCCATTATTGAGTAGTACTTGATTTTGGCGCCGTTTGCAGTGACGAACTCCCTTAAAAATTCCTCCCTATCCATGATGTACCACTATGCAAAGCGCTTAAAAATATTAACTATAAATGTTATTTATGGAAATAACCTTTAGCGCAACAGTTTACCCATCAGAGGATCATGATAAGGTAAAAAGGGCCATTCTGAACCTGGTGGATCCGGGGGATAAACCGGAAATAAATTTGCAGAATGATATGATCATTGTAAAAGCTGGCAGGAATACTCTGGATAACCTGATTGAATCAATAAAGAACAAAAATGCGGTTCCCATGTTTTTAAGGTTACTTAATTCGGGCAGAGGCACTCACAGGCTGATGTTCAACAAGCAGGCGGCTCATGCGGGAAAGATAGTTATGTGCGATGATCCACAGGAATCCCCACTGGGGCCAATTTACCTGACGCTGAATGATGAAGCAATTAAATATATAATGTCTGTAATCAATCAAAATTAATTGGTGCGCGCGCTAAAATTTTTAAAATAGCTCAAATTATCCAGCTTATGATTAAAGACACTGACAAATGCAATGAAGTTGTAAAACAGCTGAGGGATGCCCTGAATAAAGCCATAATGGAAAAGCGCGATTTAAATTCCAAGCTGCTTTACCTGCAGGCGGACTTCCAGAATTTTGCAAATAGAAGCAGAAGAAACGCTGAAGAGCTGGTTGAAAAGAGGGAAATCGAAATAATTGCTGATATGGTGGAAGTGCTGGATGAACTGGAAATAACCTATGTAAAGGCCAGAGAAAAAATTAAGGAGCAGGATTTTATTGACGGCCTGGGCATAATCATATCCAAGTTCCAAAAAAGGCTCAGCGCGCTTGGAGTAACAGCCATTGATCCACTCGGGGAAAAATTTGACCCCACACTGCATACAGCTATCTCAACAGCACAGGTGGATGACCCAAAGCTTGAGGGTACTGTAGTGGAAGTTTTAAGAAAAGGTTATATGGTAAATAAAAGGCTGATAAGAGCAGCTGTGGTTAAAGTTGGAGTAATAAAAGGTGATTAAATATGGGGTCTTCACAAAATCAAAAGGAAAAAATTATTGGAATAGATTTAGGGACAACTAATTCAGCTGCTGCTGTAGTTGAAGGAGGCAGGCCCATGATAATACCAAGCGCTGAAGGGCCAACAATTGCTGGAAAAATGTTTCCGTCAGTTGTGGCATTTACAAAAGACGGGCAGCTTCTTGTGGGTGAGCCGGCAAAGAGGCAGGCTGTAACTAATCCTGAGGGAACGATATTTGAAGCAAAAAGGAAAATGGGGCTTGATTATAAATTTAAGATTTATGGCAAGGAGTTCACTCCCCAGCAGATTTCAGCCTTTATTTTGCAAAAAATAAAGAAGGATGCAGAAACCTATTTGGGGTATGAAGTCAGGAAGGCCGTAATTACAGTTCCCGCTCATTTTAACGATAATCAGAGGCAGGCCACGAAGGATGCAGCGGAGATAGCTGGGCTTGAAGTTGTAAGAATAATAAATGAGCCAACCGCTGCCTGCCTGGCATTTGGAATTGACAAGCAGGAAACTGAAATGAAGATTTTGGTGTTCAGCTTTGGTGGTGGCACACATGATGCAACGGTCATGGAATTTGGAGGCGGCGTATTCCAGGTTCTTGCAACGAGCGGTGATAATGAAACCGGCGGCTCAGATATAGACAGGGCTCTAATGAACTATTTGCTTGAGGAATTCAAAAATGACACGGGGATTGACCTGCGCTCTGACACAATGGCAATGATGAGGCTAAAGGAGGCCGCTGAAAAGGCAAAAATAGAGCTTTCAAACCTGTTGACCACTGATATTGATTTGCCTTTCATAGCCACCGTAAATGGTCAGCCAAAGCACATGCACTACACGCTTACAAGAGCCAAGCTAGAAGAACTGGCAGCTCCAATAGTGGAAAGAATCAGGCCAACAATTCAGAGAGTGCTGGCTGACGCAAAGCTCACTCCAGAGGGCATTAACAAGGTGATACTGATTGGGGGCATGACAAGAATGCCACTGGTGAGAAAATTTGTGGAGGATATAATGGGCAAGCCTGCAGAAAGGGGCGTTGACCCCATGGAGGCAGTTGCCCTGGGTGCAGCAATACAGGGGGCAGTTCTTGCGGGTGAAATAAAGAACATAGTTCTTCTTGACGTAACGCCTGTATCTCTGGGAGTTGAAACCCTTGGTGGCATATTTACAAAGCTCATAGAAAAGAACACCACAATTCCCACCAAGAGGACGGAAATATTCACTACAGCCGCTGATTTCCAGACTACAGTTACAATACACGTTTTACAGGGGGAAAGGCCAATGGCTGCGGATAATGTTTCTCTGGGCATGTTCAACCTTGATGGGATACCTCCAGCTCCCAGGGGCGTGCCAAAAATTGAAGTTACCTTTGACATTGATGCCAATGGCATTTTGCACGTGTCAGCTAAAGACCTGGCAACGGGAAAGGAGGCGAAAATCACCATCACTTCAAGAATGCGCCTTTCAGAGGAAGAAAAGCAAAAAATGGTAAAGGAAGCGGAGGAATACTCGGAGCAGGATAAGAAAAAGCTTGAACTTGCCATGCTAAAAAATGAGGCTGACACCATCCTGTACACTTCCAGGAAAATGAGGACAGACATGAAGGACAAGATAAGCGAATCTGATGCAAAGAGCCTGGAAAGCGCTGAAAATGAACTCAACGATGCATTAAAGGGAAACGATGCCTCTGTGATTAGGCAAAAAATAGATGCCATTAAATCATTGATGGAAAAAATAGGCTCCAGCATGTATCAATCAACCGCCCAGCAATCAACCGCTCAGCAATCAGGCGCCCAGCAAGCAGGGACAGGGGGGCCAGCAGGTGAAAATAAGAAAACTTATGATGTAAATGGCGAAAAGGTGTCCTGACTCTGAATGAGTTATCAAGGCAAAAAGGACTATTACCAAATTCTTGGCGTTTCCAGGAACGCCACACAGGAGGAAATTAAGGAAGCCTATAGAAAGCTTGCCCTGAAGTACCATCCAGATGTAAATAAATCAAAGGAAGCAGAAGAAAAATTTAAGGAGATAACAGAGGCATATGCTGTGCTTTCAGATGAGGAGAAAAGACGCAAGTACGATATGTATGGTGAGGAAGGAATTCATGCCGAGTATTCGGAGGAAGACCTTTTCAGAAACATAAACTTTGATGATATTTTCAGGGGATTCGGCTTTAACTTTGATGATATTTTTAAGAACTTTTTTGGCGGATATGGCGGTTACAGGCAGGAAAGCCTTGATATCGAGCACGACCTGGACCTTACGCTTGAAGACCTGGCATCAGATAGACCAAAAATAATAGAGGTTACTAGATATGATCCCTGCCCAGCCTGCAAGGGCACAGGCCTTGAGCCGGGTGGAAGGTGGATTACATGCCCTGACTGCAATGGAACTGGACAGAAGAGAGTTGTTAGGAGGGCTGGATTTGCCAGCTTTATCACAGTAACTGTATGCGATCGCTGCCATGGCACTGGAAAAATTGCTGACAGGCCGTGCAGAACGTGCAACGGCACTGGCAGGGTTAGAAACAATGTAAAAATTGAGGTTAAAATTCCCTCTGGCGTTGATGATGGCGATCAGCTGAGGATAAAGGGAGAAGGAAATTTTGGAAATGGAAGGCGTGGTGACCTTTACCTGCTGGTTCACATTTTGCCTCATCAGAGGTTCAGAAAGGACGGGCAGGATCTTGTTGCTGCCCTGAGTGTAAATTTCCTTGATGCAATTTTGGGAAACGAAATAGAAACAGAGGGCCTGAATGGCGAAAAAATTAAGCTGAAGATAAAGCCATTTACACAGCCTGATGATGTAATTAAGGTAAAGGGGAAGGGCCTGCCCAAGCCGCATGGGTTCGGCAGGGGCGATATGATTTTTAAGGTAAAAATAGCCATGCCCACAAGCTTAAATGAAAGGCAGAAGGAATTGCTTGAAGAATTGAGGAGAACAGTTTAATGCGCCAAGCATTTACAACGTTTACCGTTTGGCTGCTGCTTCAATATCGTTTGCCAAATCTGAAGCTGCATCCTTAAATGCCGGGGGATCTGGCACTTCACTTTTTACTTCTTCTATCAGCTTCCTGTAATCATGATCCTGGTTCATATAAATCACCCTGTATCCTTTTCTTCCATCAAATATTTTTGCATTTGCCTCCTGCTCAAAGTCATTGAATGGCATATTTATTATGGCTCTTTTTTTCATAATTGAAATTTCAAGGAGCGTGCCATATCCAGCCATGCAAATAACTACAGACGCATCAGCCATCATGGGCAATGGGTCGTGCCATTTTTCCCCACTGTATGGGCTTTGAAAAATTGCATTAATGCCAGCATTTCTTATTTTTTCAGCTATATCAAGCGCAGCCCTGGTGCCACCAAACGTGATGAGGGCATAATCCCTGTCTCCAGACACGGGGTAATTCCCTTCATGAGTAAATAGCTGGCCAAAATACCTGAAGGATTTCGATGCTGGCGGCACCAGGCCCACATAGTAGTTGGCGGTGTTCCTGGCCATGCTCCCCTGGTACCACCCGTTAAGCCTGTTGAGAAGGTAATTTCCAACGGTGCCAAATCTGCCAGAGAAGCTTTCAAAATCAGTTATGAAGAACATTTTAGGAGCTGATCGACCTAGGATTTCCCACCCTTCATCGCTGATAACTGCATCAAAGGAATCAAACTCTATTTCGCTGATTTTCTTCCTGTTATATGATACTGCTCTGTACAGGGCAATAAGATCCTTTGCGCCCGGCGCTAGCCTGCCCATCTTGAAAAATTTTTCAAATTGGTCTCCCAGGCTTTTGAGTTCGCCAGAAACCGGATGCAAGCTTTCTCCCTTTGATTTCAGGTATTCAAGGGCAACGCCAGATGTGATCCAGGTAATTGAATGCCCGCGCCTTTTAAGCTCCATCCCCAGCCTATAATCGCGAGTAACATGCCCCAATCCAACGCTTGACGATATGTAAAGTATTTTCACAGAAGCACTATCTACATATTAACTAAAAATGTTTTTATTATTTTGCATGGATGAGGCGCGCGCTGATATGCATCCGTATATCTTCCAACCTTCATGGCTTTACCCGGGCCTGGCTGGATTATCGGCCATTTGCAAGTGACATCAACGCGGGATGGCAGGGCATTTCTGTCCAACCATTTCACATTATGCAGACATCGCGTGGAGGGCATGTCAGAAATAACCCATCAGGCAATATGAAGCTTTTACAATTTTAAATCGCTGGCAACAGCCTAAATAATATTAAATATTTAAATATTAAAACAGAGCCAAAAATAGAAAGCCTATCACCATAACTATGATCAGTGCATAGTACATATATTTTCTATTTTTTGATAAAGGTGTAACTGTATCCAGCGGATTTGTAAAGCCAATTGACCCCTGTGCAAATATAATTATTAAGGCAAAGATGAAAAACCCCATAAGTGACATTAACATTACACTCAGGAGGTCCATTCCCAGGCTTCTGCTTTTTACGCTATCGACCATCATCCCTCCGTCAAGTTGCCAGGTTGGAAGGAAGTTAACGAATGTCACTGTAAAAGCGAATAAAGAGCCTGAAATCAGGGGATTGCCGAAATTAATGTATTGGCCTATCAGGTAAGACATGATTGTTATGCCAGGCTTTGAAATTGAGGTTAACGCCAGAAAGTTTCCCAGCAGCAAATATGGCACAACTGAAATCAACGCCATTATTATGCTGAAAAACCCCAGGTCAAATTGTTGATCCCTGTTAACGGGGAACGAATATGGCGAATTTACAAACCCCATAAATGGTATAATGGCCGGAATGCCTGGTATCATATATGAAAAGCCTGTATGGCCCCACTTCCTGCCTGCCACAATTCTTCCTATTTCATGGAGCACTATCAGGGAAAGCAATGGCAACGAAAAAAGCATCAGCATGATGAATGAGCTTCCAACCTGAAAGTAACCATAAACTATAAGCGCTAAAAGTGAAACAACAATAAGCGCGGGTTTAAGCTTTGATGCCTGCCTCAGTGGGGCCTGCAGTATCATTAGCGAATAGTTATTGCCAGATTGCTTAAGCCGAGGCAATGCATCCATTCCCTGCATGTCGCGATAAAGCGAAACAAATGCCTGACCCACGTTATCAGAATTCACCACATACTCAAATCCATCTTCCAGCCTGAACAGATCTATAACCTTAAAGTGCCTCCTAACTATTTCATCTACTTTAATTTCATCCATTTTTGTTTTTCGCCACCATGCGCGTTTAACCATTATGAGTTGTTTAAAGTAGCGCTTATATTTTGCGGTATTTTAGCCAATTTATGAAAGTCACGCTTTTATCCGGAGGCACAGCAGGAGCGAAAATGGCATACGGGTTTAAAAATTCTGACGTAAATTTTAAGGTAATAGTAAATACAGCAGATGATGAAGAAGTTCTGGGGCTTTATATTTCGCCTGATTTTGATTCCGTCCTCTATTCTTTAATGGATGTGTTTGATTTTGAAAGGAACTGGGGAATAAAGGACGATACGTTTAACTTATATGAGTGGCTTGACAGATACTCATCCAGGCCATACATAGCGCTTGGCGACAGGGATATGGCCATGCATGTCATGAGGTCTAATTTGCTCAGACAGGGCAAGACGCTTTCTGAGGTGTTTATGAAAATCGTTAATCTCAGCAAGGTCGGGGTCGACATATATCCTCCAAGCAACGATAGGCTTACCACAATGGTCATGATTGACGACAATGAGCTTACGTTTGAAGAGTATTTTGTCAGGAGGGTGGGTGGCAGGTTAAAAGGCCTGTGGATCAAAGGCTCAGATAGGGCCGTTGCCTCAGCTGAGGCCCTAAAGGCAATAAATGAATCAGATGCGCTGATAATTGCCCCCAGCAACCCCCTGGCAAGCATATTCCCAATAATTTCCGTAAGGGAAATAAGGGACGCGGTGAGAAATTTTACAGGCCCAAGGATAGCGATTTCTCCGCTGAGGGGCAATGCTGCATTTAAGGGCCCTGCCAGCAAAATGATGAGTGACCTGGGGTTTGTGCCAAATTCGTACGGCGTTGCTTTGCTTTACACTGGATTGATAGATAAAATTGTAATCGACAGCTGCGATTCTGGTCTTGCTGATTCAATCAACAGGGCTGGCGTCAAGCCATTAATCCTTGACAGCATATATATGAAAGATAAAAACGACACAATAAAATTTGCACATAGCATATTGTCTAAAATTTAGTGAGCGGCCCACTTATATTTTTTCAGCTGATTTTCAGTTAAATATATATCGATAAGTGTCATATATGAAAGGACCAGGAACTCCAGCAATCCAGAATCCTTTTCCGTGTCCATGGAAACATCCTCTCCCCTCATTATTTTCATATATTTTTTTCTGCAACGCAGGTAAATGGCCCTCAGGTTTTTTTCGCTGAGGTTTATGCCAGCGTTTGAAAGCGCTTCGGAAAAGCTATGAGCCAGCCTTGTATCATAAATTCCAACTCTTATTACTTCGGAAAATGCTGCAATATAATCGTACAGCTCCCCCATACTTTCAAAAGAATTGTAATTCATAATGCTTTATGTTTTAATTGCAACAGGCAACTTATAAATCTATATTAAAAATCCTGAACCACACGCAACATTTTTTATTTCTGCAGAATTAGCTTAGCATATGATAGAAATACAGGAGCTAAAAAAGGTATACAAAAATGGGCAGGTAGCGTTAAATGGAATTTCTGCAACCTTAAAGGGGAGGGTAACTTCAATAATAGGCAGGAATGGCGCTGGAAAGAGCACACTGATGCGCATACTTTCAACGCAGCTTATCCCCACATCTGGATCGGCAAGAATCAATGGCATGGATATATTTCATGAACAAACAAAGATCAGAAGGAGCCTTGTAAGCATACCGCAGGAGGGGAGGCCCATTGGTTTGCTCACCCCTCTGGAACATATGAAAATATACCTCACTGCAAGGGGCATGTCGTTTAAGGGCGCCTATGAAGCTGCTGCTTCTGCTCTTAAAAAGCTGGAACTCTGGGAATTCAGAAATAGGCCAACTGACACCCTTTCAGGAGGAATGAAAAGGAAGCTGTTTGTGGCAATGGCAATAGCTGCAAATGCTGAAACCGTATTCCTTGATGAACCCACCACTGGCCTTGATCCAGTTTCAAGATTGGAGGTGTGGTCAGCCATAAAGGAACTTGACTCGGAAATTCTCTTAACAACTCATTACATGGAAGAAGCAATGGCTCTCTCGGATGAAGTTGTATTCATGGACAATGGCACCATAATAAAGAGGGGCACAATACCAGAGCTTCTCAGGGAGTTTGAAGGAAAGATCAGGGTTGAATCAAACAAACCAGTAGATGGATGGACAAGAATTGGTGACACATATATTTCTTACGCGGAAACTGAAGCTGCCCTTGATTATGTAAAAAATGGATTCTCGGTAAAACAGGTAACCCTGGAGGACCTGTTTGTAAAATATGGTGTTCCAATTGAATCTTAAATATATACTTTCAATGGGATGGTATTACGGATTTTCAACCATTACGAGAGGCCCATCATACATAGTGGCTTCATTGAGCCTGCCTCTTACAATGCTATTTTTAGTTTACATGCTGAGCAAAGGGGCTCTGTTGCCATACGCGATAATTGGCGGGTTCATTTCAATGATTTCCTCAAATGCCTTGTCCAGCGCTGGCGATGCCGCTTTTTTCAGGCTTGAACTGAAAATACAGGACCTGTTTGTGGCAACTACAATATCATCCACTGATTATATGATGGGCATCATGCTAAGCTACCTGGTATTTTCACTGCCAGGCCTTTTCATTTATGCCCTGATAGGATATATCTACAAAATATTTAATCCAATTTCATCAGCTGTAATGCTTTTTTCCATAGCATGCATGATAGTTGCAACAACCTCGATTTCATTTATCATAGCTGGCTTTCTATCTCACATACGCAACGTATGGGGAATAATATCCATCATTTCCATTGTTTTAACAATAGTTCCTCCAATATTTTACCCGTACAGCTATTTGCCAAAATATGCAATATACCTGTTATCAATATCTCCAGCTACGCCAGCATCGATTCTAATGCAGGGAGTTATCGGGCTGCAGCCTCTGCAACTGCCCATGGCGGCTGTTCTTTTATTTGAAACGATTTTTTACTTTTTACTGGCAAAAAGGTTTATGCACTGGAGAGAAAGGTAACCATTCAAGAATTTTTTCTGACAAATATGTATATGAAGTAAAAAATCAAAGCAGCTAGAAAACCTATCCCTGCAGGCACGACCACTTTATCTATGATGTTAACCACCGAAGACCAGTGAGATCCCAGTGTTATCCCAACATAAATAAGCAAGCCACTCCAGAGCGCGGACCCAGCAAGCGTGTACAGTGAAAACTTCTTTATTTCCATTCTAAATGCGCCAGCTGGAAATGAGATTAGCGTCCTGGCGCCAGCCAGCATCCGGCTAAAAACCACGGCCCATCCGCCATATCTGTTGAACCACGAGGTGGCCTTCATCATGGAATTAGCGCTTATCCAGGATTTTTTATATAAGGCCTCCATTCCTATAATGTAGCCCACATAATAATCCACAAGTGACCCGATAATGGAGCCAGCTATTGCTGCTATGATCACTGGCAAGAGCTCCATTTTTCCCTGGGCAATCAAAAATCCTGATAGGGGGAGAATGACCTCGCTTGGGATTGGCAGGGATGCGCTCTCCAGGGCCATAAGTATAAATATCATGGTTGGTCCACCCATTGAAACTTCATAAGCAGTCCAGGCTGGAATAATATATATTAATTCCTTAAAAAAGGATGCCCCGCCAGGATTTACCGGTATAAAGAACAGGGTTATAGCTATAATGATCCCCAATAATGCTGAAAGCAATGCAGGCCTGTTCAACATGTAGAGTTTCCCTTTTGCTTTAAAAAGCCTTTCTTAATAGTTACATAAACTCAGCAAGAAAGCCTGCGGTTTTAACCGTGGGATGAATTGCTGATAGGTTTAAATACAATAAGAGAATATGTAAAATTTAACAAAAATGGAAAGAACAAACACATTCACAGTTGAAGGCAATAAGGCGTTGCTGGAGTTAGCTGACAA
>JABEBW010004502.1_pt1 | contig 14319 bp, 17 predicted proteins | sample 7245961 | NCBI WGS metagenome assembly JABEBW01 (sample SAMN14506364, study PRJNA622280) | hot springs metagenome | biome: hot spring [ENVO:00000051]|acidic hot spring [ENVO:00002120]; feature: spring [ENVO:00000027]|sediment [ENVO:00002007]; material: sediment environment [ENVO:01001048]...
GTGAAGAGGTGCTGCCCCTGATCCATCATCGCTCTCCGCTCACAGCCTGTACCAGCCCAGTATCTTACCCCATTACCCACTAAAAACGTCGAGGAGCCTTTCATGCACACATCATGTAAGGTTTTCTTACGCCTGTCACCGTAAGCACTGCTTGACATATTAGAAAGCATAACTTACCCTCTTTACCCATGAACGTGAAAACAGTCATTTCGTCTCTAGGGGGTCCTGCCGCAGTAGGGAAACTCCTAGGTATTTCCAGCCAGGCAGTTTCGCAGTGGCGGGTAATTCCTGTTCACCAGGCTCTCGCCATCGAACGCGCCACCAACGGCGCGGTCACCCGCGAGGAGCTGCGCCCGGACATTTTTCTCCGAAACTCCGACCTCCGGCCGGCAGATCCGGCCTCCTCGTCAAGGTGCAGCGCCACCCTCACCCCCATCCGAGAGGATGAGGAATCCCATGGCTGACCCTTTTCTTCAATTTCCCTACAGCCCCTTTGCAGGGAGGTTACCATGTCTCAACCCTACCAATCCGGCAATCATCTGACGTCCCATGACCCGGCCTGGGCCGGCGACGTCGCCCAAAACCTCCTGCGCCGTTGGGGTTTCGACGCTGGCAACGAGACGACCCTGCCAACCCGACATCCCGAATACCGTGACTGCGAGCATCATGGACGCTTTGCCATCTCGCAGGTGGATACGCAGGGGGTCGTCCGTTACATCCCGCCGCTGTGCCCGGTATGCACCGCGGAGCGCGTATCCCGGCGCCTCCTGGACAGCGCCTCCATCCCGGCGCGATATCGGACCTGCGACTTCGTCAATTACCTGGCCGAGACACCTGCGCAGAAGGCCGCCTTGCGTATCTGCCGGGAATACGCCGAACATTTCGAACAGAACGCCGCCGAAGGCCGGGGGCTGATCCTTCAGGGTAACCACGGCACCGGCAAGAACCACCTCGCCGCCGCCATCGCCCGCAAGGTGCTTTCCCTGGGCCGTACCGTTCTCTTTGCCACCGTCAGGGAGATAGTCTCCCGGATCCGGGAGACCTGGAGCGGAGACGCGGGACCGTCGGAGCGGGAGATCATCCGCGGCTTCGCCGAAGTGGATCTACTGATCCTCGATGAAGTCGGCAGACAATATGGCACGGACAGCGAGCGCATCCACCTCTTCGAAATCATCGACCGCCGCTACCGTGAGATGCGTCCCACCATCGTTCTCTCCAACGAGACCCCCGCCGGCATCGAGGCCTGCCTGGGCCGCGCCGCCTACGACCGGCTCTGCCACCACGTCACGCTGGTCCAGTTCCCCTGGTCTAGCTATCGCCGTGGGAGACCCTCATGACCATGCACCCGCAATCCAGACTGATGGAAGATACCATAACTTTGCCGCTCCGCCGCCCCAGTGCCCTTGTCATGGAGAGTTGGGGCTTCAGCGGAAGCGAAACAGAATACCAAAAAGGTATACGGTTCTGCGAGTTATACCGTGCCGGGCGGCGCACCAGGCTCGAAGAGGCGGAACTGGCCACATTGTATAAACACGCCTACCGCAGAGCATTTGATGCCGTCTCCTACCATGCCCACAAGGCGGGACTGTCCGATCCGGACACGCTTGCCGACGCCGCCGCGGCTCTGGTGGATTTTTGCTGCAAAGGCTACGACGCCATGTCGGTTGGGCGGGATGGGCAGCGGAAGCCCTATCTGGCGTACATGCGATCCGTAGCATATTCCTATCTGCGGAAGCACCAGGATTTTCTGGGTTTTACCCGAAAGATGACCCAGACCGGTCCGGCCACGGGCCGTGATGAGGACGTTCTGACCGCCGCCTGGTGCGGCCGCGCGACCAGGGATATGGCTGGAGACACGGAGGATGTATTTGAGTTCCTCGACCAGGGTATAGATCCGCTGTTCGCGCAGGAGTGGGGGGCGGCCAGTCCTGTTGAGATGGTTGAGATGTTGGAAGAGAACGAGCGCTGCGACCGGGATGGACTGGAAGCCTACCCTGATTGTGAGACTGCCTCCGCGACTCTGCGGGACTGGGTAGCCCGTACCGTCGAAACCATCCGGCAAAGCGAGATGTCCCCGTCGACCCTGGCGGATCGCGCACCGGCAATCCTGGAGCGACTGCGAGAGGCCACCGGCGCCCGCGTGACGGATATCGCCAAGCGGCTGATGACGCAGGTATCGCACGGATGCGCCATTGCCCGCGCGCTGCTTCAGGCGCTGCTGGGGATTCTCCAGCCGCAGCGGCACGCACAGACCATCGCCCTGATCGAGGCCGCGCTGGTCGTATCCGAGCAAGCCGCCGCTGCCGAGCCAGCAGAACCAGAGCCGGTCGTCGTATCCGAGCCGGTTGTCACGTCAACGGCCTGCGCGTCGGAACAGGACGATGAGAGCGATATCGGACTCATCATCGATCCCGCCGATTTGTTCCGAGGCATGGTCCCGCCTGCGAAGCCCCGGTATGTGGTGGTGGACACCGTACCCGAGGAAGTGCCCGGGGCGCCGCCTCTGGACGACGATCCCGGCGGGTCGCCGGGGCCCACCGGCCCGCCAGAGTCTTCCAAGCGGGCCGTGCATCGCGATGGAGAGCCACCAGAAGCGTCGGCGTTCCTGTCCGTCCTGCGCGATCTACCTGGATGGATGCCCACCACAGCACAGTTGCAGCACCCGCCGCCGGTTGATTCGTGTGCTGAATACCGCCTGTAACGTAAACGTGAAGGAGAATTCTCATGAAGGATGAACTCATTCCTCTGGACAGCCGGAACATCGATGGTGCCACCGTCCAGACAGTAAACGCCCGTGATCTGCATGCTTTCCTGGAAGTGGGCAAGGTCTTCGCCGCCTGGATTCAGGATCGCATTCAACAATACGATTTTGTTGAGAATCAGGACTTTGTAGTTTTTTCCGATTTTGGAAAAAAACCCCAAAGGAGGCCGCCCGACCAAGGACTACTACCTGACCCTCGACATGGCGAAAGAACTCTCCATGGTCGAGCGCACTCCCAAGGGAAAGGAAGCGCGGCAATACTTCATCGCCTGCGAGAAGGCACTACGCACCCGTCGCAAAGCGGCCACGCAAACACCCGCCGATCTCAAACTGCCGGATGGCATCACCCTGACGATGATCCGCCGCGATATTCGGGAACTCACGGCCTTTGGCCGCATGGCGGGTCTGGACCGTAATCAGGCCCTGCTGGCCGCCATTGAGCATGAAAGCATCCTGGCCGGTTTCGACGTGCGCGCCTGCGTTCCCACCTCGCTGCTCTCCCTGCCATCTCCGGTGCAGGACTCCGTGTTCCTTCGCCCGACGGATATTGCCGAGCGGCTGAACGTGAGATTCTCGTCCGGGTCTCCTGACCCCAAGGCGGCCAATCTCCTCCTGGAGAAAGTCGGGTTGCAGGTGCGGGCGATCCACGCCGACGGCGGCTGGACGCCGACGGAAAAAGGCAAGAAATTCGCCCACTGGCGCGACGTGCCTAAAGCCGGAGCGGTTGCCGGGTGCGCGGTTCGGCAACTGTTCTGGCGCGAAGAGGTTCTATCGCTGCTCTCGTCCAGTATACAGAAACAGCCCGAATTCCTCTTGCAACAGGCGATTCCTTTTAATGAAAAGTCCAATCCCCTACCTTGGCGGAAAATCGCGCCTGGCAGAAAAATTTCTGCCATTACTTCCGCACCCGGATCGTTTTCTGACCTATGTCTGCACAGATGACATCGAGCGGGCCGCACGAACCTTCTTTACTGGCACGGCAACCGGGTGGCATCCGCCGCTATACATCAAATCGTGAGGATTGATAGGAGGATAAAATGATCAGAAAGAATAATCACGTTATTCGCCACAAATGGATGCTTTGGTTTTATGACTTCGGTGTAAGAGATTGGCCCCTCAAACGGGGGATTTTACTTTCCAGCCGTCGTAAGGCAAAAAAGATGGCGATCCGTTATGTATCTCAAAAGGCGAACCCTGATGCCATAGCGGTTTATCAGCGGCATTCATGGAATATTCGAGATCCAAAGGCAGAATCCAATTGTATTTGGTTTACAGATATTTTTTCTACCATCGTTGAATACAACAAAGAAGATCGATCTGTAAAAATCAGAAATCAACTTACAAAAGAATCCAATGAATGATAGAAGGAACCCAACTACAGCAGCTGGTGTACTTACAAACAGGCACAAAATGAAAAGTCCAATCCCCTACCTTGGCGGAAAATCGCGCCTGGCAGAAAAATTTCTGCCATTACTTCCGCAGCCCGACCGGCATCTGACCTATATCGAGCCCTTCTGCGGCGGAGCCAGCCTGCTGTTCGCCCGCAGACCCACGGGGATCGAGGTCATCAATGACCGTAATGGGGATGTGGTGCAGTTTTTCCGCATCCTGCGGGACCGTGGCGATGAACTGCGCGAATACCTGCAACACGTGCCGTATGCGCGTGCGACCTATGCGCAGTGGTCGGATCCCCGCTATGTCTGCACAGATGACATCGAGCGGGCCGCACGAACCTTCTTTCTGGCCCGTGCGTCCTTCATGGCGATGGCCCAGCGGGACGATGGTCGCGCCCCCGTGGGCTTCGCGGTGGCGAAATATCTGGACAACCGCGCCCGGTCCATGATGAACAAGGTCGATGACGAACTGATCCGCGTCCGTGACCGGCTGCGACACGTGGTGATCGAAGACGGCGATGCTTTGGAGATCATCGACCGCTACGACAGTGAAAACGCCGTGCTGTACTGCGACCCGCCGTATCTGGAGGACACGCGGAAAAGCGGTGGTTACGCCTTTGAGTACAGCGATGAGGACCATGTGCGGCTGCTGGAGCGACTGAACCAGAGCCCCGGCCATGTTGCCGTGTCCGGCTACGCCCATCCCCTCTATGCCGATCTTCTGGAATCCCGGGGATGGGAACGGCGCGACTTTTCGTGGTTCTGCGCGTCGGTGCGTACTGGCGAGCAGGAGCGCACGGAAAGCCTCTGGCTGAACCCCCGCCTGCAGGCGTACCACCGAGACTACGCGAACCGGCAGGTTACGCTCGAACTGGAGTTTATGTGATGAAAACGCAAAGTTGGCCAAAACGCTTCCCGAACTGCATCAATGGCCACATTCGTACTGCGGCAATACTCGCTGGTATTTTGCTGCAGATGTTTACCCCGGTTTCCGCGTGTGCGGAGCGTTACCTAGACGTTGTGGCATTGCAGGACGCAAAGAACGATCTCACCCAGAGTCCGAGACCCGGCTATGCGCTGGACGCAAATCAGGTGTTCCGTCTCCCGGAGAGCGGACCGCCTCGCACGGTCATCCTGGGGGACAGCATATTGACCGGATGGTCCGGCTACTTTGCTCACGTGTTTCCCCGGGCTCTCATCGATGGAAAGGTAGGGCGGCAGTTTTCCTCCGCCATCCCGATATGGGACGGCTTGCGAGCCGAGGGCCTCACGCAGAATGCCAGAACCGTAATTGTGGAGTTGGGAACCAATGGCGAAGTTTCGCCGCAAGACCTGCAGGCCTTTCTCCGCTTGGTTGGTAGCCGACAAGTATTTCTCGTTATGCCCGCGATGCCGCGATCCTGGGCGCCGGAAGTGCAGAGTCTGTACCTGCAGACAGCCGAAGAGCACCCCAACGTCCATCTTGTCCGGTGGGATCTCTTGAGCCGGAACCATCCCGGCTACTTCTGGGGAGACGATGTGCATCCGAACTGGCAGGGGATTCAGGTGATGGTGCATGCCATTAGACATTCTGTAGATCTTTAACCATAGGCAGGGCTGAAATCAGATTGGAGAAAACGATGTTACCATTTGATACGGGATCCCTGTTTATTCCCGCAGCATACCAATGGCGCGATACGGCCAAGGCAGATAGCCAGGCGGAGATTATGGGGGACATGCTGCGCATTCGCACTATCGTTCCCTATAGCGGACTGACAACGCCATTCCGAATACTCCAGTATTTCGGCATTCCCGTTGACCTTCAAAGGGTGGGGGAGCACGTCTGGGAGTTCGTGGAAGATGTGCGTATGCAGGTGTTCCAGGAAATGCTGTCCCTGACCGGCGAGGAATACCGCCTGGACTGGTCGCGGCGAGACAGGGATTTTTGCTTATGGTACAGAGACCGCAATCAGCAACGTGATGCCACTAGATCGTTGCAATTCGTGAGGGACAATACTGTTCCCGTCATTAGGGAAGCGGAAATCAACGAGAGTGGTGTACACGGTTTCGGTCTGTTTGCCACGGTGCCAATTCTTGCTAACACCTTGCTATCAGAACTCGACGGACAGGTGTTGAATTATGATGATTATAAAAAATTGAGGGTTCGGCTTGGCTTTGGACTAGGGCGCTTGCGTTCGCATTTTTTATGGAATGGAATGCGCTTCCAGGAGACAGAATATTAGCCAGGCCATTACGCACAACATATAGTTACATCAATCATCATGTGGAACCAAATATCGAAGCGATATGCTGTGGTAACAGGGTGAAACTGATTGCCATGCGAGACATTAGAATCGGTGAGGAATTGTTTCTTGATTACAGAAAAGAATCGCTGCCCAGGAGATATTTTGATCAAAAGGAAAACATTTATCTAAAACCCATTGTGGGAGAAAAGAATGTGTCAAAAAACGGAAAGCAACAATATGAAGAATTCTAATGTGACAGTGAAAATCTCCATCAGAGACGCGGATGACAATGGCAAGATCATTGCTTCTACGGTTCTTCTTATGGAGACCGGCTTGATACCGGCTATTGGTGATCAAGTGATGATAGATGATGTTTGTGGCGTGATTCTTCAGAGAAGATTTGTGCCCAGGGGAGTAGCGGGTAGCATGAATCATGTATGGGAAATTTTTGCTAAAAAAGAGGAATCGTGATGCTCTACGTTGAACCCAACGCCGGGGTTGCCCCGGTCCTGCAGGTGATTCAAGCCGCCCACCATCAAATCAATCTGAATGGCTATCTGGTTGATGACGGTCCTATCCTACAGGCCTTGGCCGCTGCCCATGCACGAGGCGTACAGGTTCGTGTAATGATTGATGGCAAACCTTACGGCATGAAGTCTTCGCAGGTGCAAAAGGAATCCCAGCGTATCAAGGCTACGGGTGCCACCGTGCAATACGCCCCGGCCCGTTTTGAATCGCATGGAAGTCATTGGGCTTTCGATCATGGCAAGTGGGTTTGTAGTTTGCATGAGTGTGAGATCGGATCGACCAACTTTACCTATGCCGGATTCGGCCATGACCGCGATTACTTGGAAGTGACCAGTAAGAAAAAGGTAGTGGGCGCTGCCAATGCCGTGTTCCATGCCGATTGGAACAACCAACGCGCCCCTTCTTGGGCACATCAAGTGCTGGTTCTTTCTCCCGGATCGCAATCAAAACTATTGCAAGTTGTCGAGCAACCCGGCCCCATCGACATAGAAGATGAGGAAATTGGCTATGATCCTACCTTGCTTCGTGCCATCGCTACCAAGGGCAGCCTTGCGCGAGTTATTGTCCCAGCCAATATCAGCAGCGAGGATCAGAGAAATATAAAATACTTGCAAGGCCATGGCGTACAGGTACGCTTCCTGCCGATTCATCCAATCTATTTACATGCCAAAATGATTGTCGGGAACTCACTGGCCTTTATCGGCTCCGAGAACATCAGTGACATTTCGCTGGACCACAATCGAGAAATGGGCCTGCTACTGAACGGATCGGACCTTAGCAAGTTGCAGGCGCAGTTTGATCGGGACTGGCAACGGGCGAGATCGTAGCAGCATCAAATAAGGAGAACATCATGTTTGGATTCGGAGAACACCACGAAGTAATGCACGCCACCTGTCCCTGCTGCCAGACGCAGATGCAGGACATGGGTACCCACGGTGTACGGTTAGGTGGATTGACGGGTTTGGGTGGTGCGGCCCTGGGCATGATCGGCGGACAACTGGCCGATGATGGCGAGGAAGCCTTCGAGAAAAAGCTCAAGGTGCAGGTATTTGTCTGTCCACAGTGCAAGGAAGTCTCTTTCAAATATTTGGGCGGATTGTAACCGTAATGTCCGATAGCGCAAAAGCCGCGCTCATAACTGGAGTGCATCTTTTCGCAGGGATTATTTTCGGACTACTGATCTTCGGTATATTACTGATCCCAGGATACATGGCAGCCTGGGCTATCGGCTGGCCACTCACAATCATCCGGGCGTTTGTTTTGGATATTGTGGTTGTTTCTCCACTCACGTTTATATTGGGTGCCTTCGGTTTTCTTGTTGTACAGAACTATAAGCAAAACCGGATGATATTTATAGGAAAATAAATGCTTGATAAATCAACAGTATTATCTGATTCTGAACGAAAATGCCTACAAAAGCTATTGCAGGATAGATACGCTGAATATGGATTCCATTTTCTCATTGACGATGACAGGCGTTTGGTATTTGAATCTCTGCATGTTTTGTGCGACGGAGATCCAGACCGTTTATTTGCCCTGATTCACCCTGCTGATACCAATAATTATCATCCAGAAGCCAATCAGGGTCAGACATGGATTTTTACAAACAAAGTTGCCGCTGGAGAGATTCGTGCATGTGCCAGTTCTCTTGATCCATTCTGATGTAATCTTCTTTGGATTCCCGACTTGCAAGAACGTCAGTAAAAAGCACGAGGCCTAACTCATGCACTTTCTTATCGCCTCTAGTGCCCTCCACTTACTGCTAACCAAGGCACCAATCCTTACCCAGGAGGTGCTGGATCATCCCGGTACCTATATCAGCCTTCCGATCAGCGATAACGCCGAATCACAAATACCCAAAGGGTGGAAAGTCTCCCCCCTCTTCCATTTCACCAGTATCCCGGCTTTGCGCGCTGCTTTTCGCCAGGGCTGGATCCCTTACCACACTGCGATTGGATACGACAACGAACGCTGGCGCTTCACGCCTTCCTGGGAACGCGATCACCCAACCAAAGCCGTCCGCACCTTTGCTCGAATCGTCCATCAAAACTACTGCACCTATTTTCAGTTGGGCAATTTGCCCGTGAACGGTTCTCCCATGGGCGGTGCTCGCTGGGCCCAAGCTATTGACCTCCAGTCCCAATACGCAGAAAGGAATCCCGCGCAATATCTCAAAATCGTTCGGCAAGACGTCAAGGTCGCACGGCGATTGCACCCCACTATCCAGATCTTTGCCGGAATCAGCACCAATCCGGCACCAGGAACCCCCGTCACTCTTTCGGAACTAACCCAAGACGTCCGCGCTACCCAAGGCCTGGTGAATGGCTACTGGCTCAATGTCCCTGCCCGGGGTGCATATTGTCCGCATTGTGGTAAACAGAATGTCGGTTTGGCAATTCGATTGTTGCAGTGGTTGCACCAAGAAACAGGCCGCCACCGCACATGATCACGGCCTATCTCTTGGGTTTCGTATTCAGGTGCCCCACGAATTGCGTAACGGCTGTGGAAAGTCTTGCCCATAAGGACTTTGGCCGTTCCGCAATCTACTCGTTACTTATTGCAGGGAACGGCCACTAACGGAAAGTAGCAATATCATGTTTGGATTTGGAGAACAACACCAGGAAGCCATGTAGGCCACTTGTTCCTGCTGCCAGACCTCTTTCGATTGCATGGTCCGGATTGTCCAGCCTGGTTTTGCGTGAAAGCTATACCCCGCCGCCATGGCTATACCCAGACAGGGACAATTCTGGAGGTGAGCCATGGCAGAGAAGAACAAGCGCGATATGCGTCTGGAGTTAGCAGATCGCCTGATCGAGCAGATCGAAAAGGGGGAAGCCCGCTGGCAGCGCCCTTGGGCAGCGGGCGAGTTCCAGCCGCCCGTTAATGCCATTACCGGCAAGCCCTATCGTGGGGTGAACTATGAGACCCTATCCACCTTTTCCCCTGACAACTCCGACCCGCGCTGGTGTACTTACAAACAGGCACAAGAAGCCGGCTGGCAGGTGCGCAAGGGTGCAAAAGGCGTCCCCATCGAGGTCTGGAAGCCTTATGAGCACAAGCGGACCGCGGAAGAGATCGAGGCCATCCAAAGTGCCCGCGCCAACCCTGACATACAGGATGGTGAGATCGCAGACAAGGAGCAGCGGTTTGCCATCCGGTATTACACCGTTTTCCATGCCAGCCAGATTGATGGGATTCCGCCTCTGGAGCGCCCTGACCAAGAGCGCGTTATCGAGGGAGACCCTGACAAACGGTTAAATGGTTTAGCCAAAAATATGGGTGTGGACGTGACGCACTCCGGCGGGAGCAAGGCGTTTTATCGTCCGTCCGAAGATCGGGTGTATCTGCCGCCGGTAGATCGGTTTGAGACGGCGACGGGACATGACACGACCTTACTGCATGAACTATCCCATGCTACGGGCCATGAGAAGCGCCTGAACCGGGATGGCATTACGAAGTCGGACGGCTTCGGTGGGCAAAAATACGCTTTGGAAGAATTGCGTGCAGAGATGTCGGCGGCCATGACAGCGGCGAAGTTGGGGATTGGTTTTGACCCAAAGGCGCAGGACATGGAAGAGGGGCGGGAGGTGCAAAATACCGCCGCGTATCTGGCGAGCTGGCTCAAGGCCCTTCCCGAGAAGGAACGCAAACAGGAGCTCATGGCGGCCATCAAGGATGCCCAAGGCATCAGTGATTATCTCATCGAGCGTACCCCGGAGATTCAGCGCGAAGCGGAATTAACGGAAGAAGAGGCGCAAATCCGTTCCGTCCCCGAGAGCCTGGTCCCCTGGATGAGCAACAGCCAACGGTTGGCCACGGAAGAAGGCTTGCGCGGTGAGGATCGCCCATTCTTCCGGGAAAAGCTGCAGGAACTTTCGAGCATCATCGACAAGATGCCGAAGACCTATGAGACGGACGGTTTGCCCGACGAGCAGAAACCCGTGGGTCTGCGCTATTTCGGCCCTGGAGGCGCTCAATGGTTCATCGTCGAGAAAGACAAGGGCGATCCGGAAACCGATGGGCCGAACGGCCCCAGACAGTTGCAGGCGTTTGGCCTGGCGGACCTGGGCCAAGGCTTTCCCGAGATGGGGTACATCAACATCGAGGAGATCACCAAAAATCCCCTGGTGGAGCTGGATTACCACTTTGAACCGACCAATTTGCTGGAGGTTAAAAAGGCGCATTACCCGGAGTTGATCCGGCCTGATCCTGTGCAACAGGCATGGGAGAAGTTTCGGCAGACGCGGGACCAGCTACCGGAGCGGGTAGGCACGCTTATTGAACAAACAAAAGCGGCTGCCGAGAAGTTGGACCCCGAAGATGAGCAGGGCCAGATCAAGCTGCGCAAGGATTTCCAGGCCGGCATTGATGCGGTTTTCGGGATCGTCACAGAAGGCCCGGATCGAGGTGCATCCCAACCTATTCTGGATCTGAAAAAGGCCGGTATTCATGAGGATGTGATTTGGGACAGCCCTGAAATACGGAAGAATAACGAGGTAACAGAGGATCAATTTCAGCGATTAAGTGGTTTCCGCGAAGATCTGGATGAGCGCCTTAAAACCCAACTTCAGAAACGGGGCAAAGAAATTCTGAAGGCGCTGGATGACAAGGTGCCGGGGTCCGAGGTTTCCAAAGAGCGCGAGGCTGCGGCGGTGTACTGGAAACACAGGATCACCGTGAATGAGCACAGTCCGCAGTTGAAGCAAATGCTGACGGACATAGAGCAGAAGAACCTGACCAGGATGCTGGGATTGATCGGGAACAACAGCCAAAACCCTGCTTCTCAAGAAGTCTTTACCCGCATGACCGGAATTGCCCTGGGCAAAACGCAGAAAGAGCGGGTGGCCCAACTGGAAGCCTGGGCTGGGCCGGAGAAAGTCGCTGCATTGCAGGCCCGCCGGCAACAGCAAGCGTTTGATGCGCCGCATGCGCAGTTACGGGATGCCTATGAAAAGATCAGCAAGGTGCGTATCGGTATATACGAACCTTCCCATGGGGGCAATGTCACGGTGGATGGCCGGGACTATCTGACCATCAAGGCATCCCAAGGGGTGGATCGTGTGTACACCGAAAAGCAGGGTGCAGTGACGGTGTATCGCTTGCGTAACCAGGAGACGGGCCATACCAGCGGGGTCAAGAGCCGGGAGTTCACCGAGTTCGCCAAGGCGGTACTGGCCGTGGATCCCAGTGGTGACATGCGCAAGGCCCTGGAGACAGTCGGTATCCCGACCCCTGACCGGGCGTTGTCCGACTTCTTGCGGGAACACCAGCAGGTTCGCCATGGCAAACATCCGGGCTATGCAGGGTTGGGCGATTCCGTGGCAAATGCGGAGGATTTCGAGCGGCAGACCGCGTTGAAAGACCTCGCGCAGGCGGGTTTGTGGGTCAGGGAATTGCGCGAGCATTCCCAGCTCTACAGCGCCGTGGCAGGGTTGTCCCAGGACAGCATTGGGGCCATGGCCGGGCGCATGGAAGGGGTCATCACCCGAGAGCAGCAGAAGGCCCAGGAAGTGGCGGAGGCAAAACCGGCCCTCGAGCAAAAGGGGCCACCCCGTTACCGGGAAATCACGCTGACGAATCTGCCGGTGCCATCGCTGTACCGGCCAGAGAGGATGCCATCCCTCTCCCCGGAAGAAATCCGGGACCTGTTTGGCAAGCAACCGGATGACTTCGCTCCTGGCGTTGAAATGGTACCGGCGCAGAGCGTTGCCGGACGCATCCTGGCAACCAATGGCTACAACGGTCTGATGATGGATACCCAAGACCATGGCGTCACGTTCGTGGATACCAACGTCCGTAAGTTCCTGTGGAATGAAGCGGTCGAAAAAGAGGCCGAAAAAGCCATGAAGGAAGGGACGACGGTCGTTTTGTCGATCTCTGACGACGGCAAGCAGGTATCGCTAAACAGCGCCAAGGTGGATCTGGGTGATGAGCCGGTGGTGCCACGGGGACTCTTCACGAACGCGGAACTCGACGTGTTGCTGAAACAGCGGGAGTTTGTGGAACCCAAGGTGCTGCTGGATGCGTTGCTCCAGGACCCGAAAACACGGGATCTGGAATCCATTCTCGCCAAAGCGGGGAATCATGAGCAGGAACGGGACCCGACTTTGGATCGGCAGCGGTTTCAGTCCATCCTCAATGCAGCCGAATCTCAGACCTTCACGCTCCACCGCCCAGACGGCACCCAAAAGACGTTGCCGATCCGCGGCTATCTGGATGAGGCGCTCAAGCGGGGCTTCACCACCATCGACCCGCAAGCGGAGCCGGTGGCCTGGGTGAACCCGGAGACCGGCAAGCGGATTCTCATCCACGACAAAAACATGGCCCAGGTCCTGCGGGCAGCCCACGCGGTACACCCTGACATCCGGCAGGCCATCCAGTCTGTGGGCCTCACCCAGCAGCAGTCCCTTGGCAAAGCACCCAAGCACCCCTCACTACAGGAGATCGAGTAATGATCCGTAGCCTACAGAAGCTGTTCCAGAAATCCGCGCCGGAAAGCGCTCCCTGCAATCTGTGGATCGGATCCGACCCGCAGCGGATGACGCCGGTGGACGATCCCGAGGGGCTGGGCGGCTACAAGCTCGCCCTGGACTGTCTCATTCGGGACGAAGCACCGGAACTGGTGCTGCTCCGTTCCGATACCGACGATCTTTCCGTCGTTCGCAAGGCGCTTCGCTATCTGTCCCTGACGGGAGAAATCGGCGTTGCGGAGCAGATCCCGGATGCCGAGGTGGCAGCCATCTTCGGGGTGGATGAGCGGACCTATCAGGGCGTAGTGATTGCCCCGAACGCCAGCGCGGAATCGTTGCGGGCCGGATAAATGTTTGTCGAGAGCCCTGATGGTGGGCTGGATTTTGGCTATTTGCCGGAAGATGCCGCACGGATCATCCGCAGGCAGCCGGGGCCTATCCGTCTTCTGGAAAGCGACTTGCAGCACATCGAGGAGCGGCATGGAGATCAGATCCGGCAGGCAGGTTTTCAGGATGTGATTCGATTCGTGGGTGAATCCTCGAAAAGCTACAACGCGATATATCGCGGTGATAAGGGAACACTGTTTCTGGTGACAGACAATCCCGGCACGAAAGCGAAGAACGTAATCGTCCGATTGACCCCAATGACCGGAAAAGGGGAGGAATTTTGGGCAATAAAAACAGCCGCAATCGTGCGGAGAGATTATTTCAGAAGAAGGGAGCTGCTCTTGTTGCGCGACTCGCCGTATCACACGCAAACCCCGGAATCCGGAGTCCCCTTTAGCGCCAGGCCAAGAGCAGTTAAAGAAATGGTAGAAGGCCAGGCCAACAACGTCAAGTCTCCTGTATGCGTCCACCACCTTTGGCACTCGGGTTGGTGTTGGAGGAGGAATTGTAACGGAGGGCGCTGGCCGAGGGTATGGTGAGGGCGCTCGGCGTTG
>JABEBW010004388.1_pt1 | contig 14230 bp, 14 predicted proteins | sample 7245961 | NCBI WGS metagenome assembly JABEBW01 (sample SAMN14506364, study PRJNA622280) | hot springs metagenome | biome: hot spring [ENVO:00000051]|acidic hot spring [ENVO:00002120]; feature: spring [ENVO:00000027]|sediment [ENVO:00002007]; material: sediment environment [ENVO:01001048]...
AGGTAAAGCAAATGCAAAAACATTATTTATTTGCTTGAAGAAAATTAAGATAGAAAGTGCAATATTAACCTGAATCAAAATTTGGCAGAGGTTCTGTAAAACGATAATGATGGAAACTTTTAAGGCTTTGTATAGTAATGGAAAAAGAAAATCTGAGGTATATAAAAAAAGACAATCAGATGTATATGAAAGCCAAGAAGGCAAAGAAAGGATGGTAGATATGGAAGAGTTAATCATAATAGGGTCAGGGCCGGCAGGGCTTAGCGCTGCTATTTACGCAGCAAGGAATGACCTCAAGCCGCTTGTGCTTGGAGGGAGCGCCCCTGGAGGGCAGCTACTGCTTACAACCACAGTTGACAACTATCCAGGATTTCCCGAAGGAATATACGGATCTGAGCTTATAGACAACATGAGAAAGCAGGCAGAAAGGTTTGGGGCAAGGTTTGAAAACGATGATGTAATTGACATAGATGTTGCATCAAGGCCTTTTAAAATAAAAACCGCGCAAAATGAATATGAGGCAAGGGCGCTTATAATTGCAACAGGGGCAACCACAAAATGGCTTGGGCTGGAATCAGAAAAAAGGCTTATAGGAAGAGGAGTAAGCAGCTGCGCCACATGTGATGCAGCATTCTTTAGGGACAAGGATGTGGTTGTTGTAGGCGGCGGCGATACAGCAATGGAGGATTCTGTATACTTGACAAAGTTTGCAAAAAGCGTCACAATAGTGCACAGAAGAGATGAGTTTAGGGCTACAAAGATAATGCAAGAGAGGGCATTGTCAAATCCAAAGATTAAGGTAATTTACAATACTGTAATTGATGAAATATTGGGCAATGAAAGGGTAACAGGGGTAAAGCTAAAGAATGTAAAGACAAACGAGCTTACAGAGCTGCCTGTGCAAGGGGTTTTTGTTGCAATAGGCAATATGCCAAATTCAGGCTTTTTAAAAGGAAAGCTTGAGCTTGACGAACAAGGCTACATTATAACAAATGAAGAGGTAAAAACGGCAATAGACGGGCTTTTTGTAGCAGGGGATGTTGCTGACAAGAGGTACCAGCAAGCAATAACTGCTGCAGCTAGCGGGGCAAAAGCGGCAATAGAAGCAGGCCGTTTCTTGCAAAATGAAAAGCGCAGCTAAAGCTGAGGTTTCATAGCAATATAGCAACGCCACTTCTTATTCTTTGCTTTACTTATTTTAGCATCGGATTGCATTCAATTTTGTATATACCCAGGCAATTGAAATACATAAAGATTATTAATGCCAACTGCAAAATAAGACAAGAGACAATGAACATCAGAAAAAGCGCAGTAGCGGGTCAATTCTATCCTGCGAACAAGGATAAACTGCTAGCATTTGTAAAAGAGAGCATTGAGGCTGCAAAAATAGAGGGGGATTTCAGCAATGCTGTTGCATATGTTGCGCCACATGCAGGTTATATATATTCAGGCTATGTTGCTGGCCATACATATAAGGCGTTAATGCACAATTCTAATATAGACAACATTACAGCAATTGTAATAGGGCCTAACCATACAGGCATAGGCACAGCAGTATCCATATCTGAAAAAGACTGGGAAACCCCTCTAGGAATAGTAAAAGTTGATATGGAGCTTGCAAAAGAGATAGTAAAAAATTCTGATGTTGCAGTATTTGATGAGAGTGCGCATACATTTGAGCATTCTGTTGAGGTGCAGTTGCCATTCCTGCAGTATGCAAGCAAAAATGCAAGGTTTGTCCCTATATGTATGGGGGACCAGAGCACGGAGGTTTCAGAAGGACTTGCGGATTCAATAAAAGAGGCACAAGAGGCGCTTGGCAGAAACATTGCAATAATTGCATCATCAGATTTCAACCATTATGAAAAGGCAGAGGTTGGCAGTGAAAAGGATTTTAAGCTTATAGAGAGGCTTAAAACATTGGACTATAAAGGCTTTAATTCTGAAATAATAACATTGGAGAGCAGTGCCTGTGGTTATGGTCCTATAACAACGGCAGTAAAATATGCAAAATATAAGGGGGCAAAAAAAGGCGTGCTCCTAGATTATGGAAATTCTGGGAAGGCAACAGGTAACTATGATGAGGTAGTAGATTATGTAGCTATGGCATTTGTTTAACTGTTTGATGAGAGCATGACGGTTTTGGGCATTGCGGACTCGCATGATTCAGGAAGCGCGCTGGTAAAAGGCACAAGCATCATTAGGGCAGCCAACGAGGAGCGCTTCACAAAGAGGAAAAATGAAGTTGGCTTTCCCTATAATGCCATAAGATATGTTAATGGCTATGAAGAGGCAGACGCAATTGCGGTTGGATGGATAGGAGGCAATGCCCTTGTCTCTAGGGTATTTCCAAAGCACGATATAAAAAGAAGGGAAATCTGGAGAAGAGAGGTGCCAAAGCCCTCAAGGCTCTCTATGCATATAGGCAATTTTGTTTACAGGCTTACACAAGACCAGAAGCCTAAGTTTCTGTGGAAAGCAGTAGGCACTGCAATAACAAAAAGAGAAACGGCAAAAAAGCTTGGCAAAATAGGCATAGAAACAAAAGGCAAAGAGATATATGTAGTTGAGCACCATATGGCACATGCTGCATCTGCCTATTACTTTTCAGGGTTTAAGGATGCAATAATAATAACGCTTGACGGCGCAGGGGATGGGCTTAGCGGCACTGTTTCAATAGGAGACAATGGAGAAATAGAAAGGAAGGCAAGCTTTTCCGCAAGCGCTAGCCTAGGCATATTTTATGGCGCAGCAACAGTTGCATGTGACATGAGGTATGCAGAGGATGAAGGCAAGCTTATGAGCCTTGCCGCATACTCATATCCAAAGGAGATAGATGAGCTGAATCAGTTCTGCAGATATGACAAGGAAAAAAGGGCAATGGTATCAAAGCACAAGACAAGGAATGAGCTGCTTCTTGCAGAATACCTCCATGACAACGTACTCTCAAAATATGACAGGGAATCGTTTGCATATGCTGTGCAAAAACATACAGAAAAACAGGTGCTTGAGATTGTAAGGCAGTGGACAGAAGATACTTCAATAAGGAACGTTGCTGTAGCAGGTGGGCTTTTCTCAAATGTGCTGATAAACAGCGCAATAGAGCATATGCCAGAGGTAAAGCACTTTTTTGTTTTTCCGCATATGGGGGATGGCGGGCTTGCAGCAGGTGCTGCCGCATATGTTGAGCATATGCTTACTGGCAAGTATACGCCAGTTCAGATGGACAACTGCTATTTTGGCCCAGAATACAGCAATGCTGAAATAGAAAAGGCACTGAAAAAAGCAGACGCCAAAAAAATGCGCTACAGTGAAATAGACAGGCCAGAAAAGCTGGCTGCTGAGCTTATTGCAGAAAAAAATGAGATTGTGCTTTGGTTCCAGGGCAGGATGGAATATGGCCCAAGGGCACTGGGAAACAGGAGCGTGCTTGCATTTCCAGGAGACCCAGAAAACAGGAACAGGATAAACGGAATAATAAAAAAGAGGCCTTATTACCAGCCATTTGCAAGCTCAATACTTGAAAGCGATGCAGATACGCTGCTTGAGGATTATGTATCTGCAAACAGGTTCATGACAAGCGCCAATGTTGTAAGGAAGGAGCATTATAAAGACCTTGAGGCTGCATCGCATATAGACCATACAACACGGCCGCAGATAGTTGGCAACGGCAAGAATGAGAGCAGCCTTTATGCAGGATTAATAAAAGAGGTAAAGAAGCACACAGGCATAGGCGCAGTGCTTAACACAAGCCTAAACAAGCATGGCAGGCCTATAGTCCTTGATCCTGAAGAAGCAATATGGACCCTTGAAAACACAGGAGCAAGGCACCTTATCATAGGCAATTACTATGTGGAAAAGCTTTGAATTCCATACCTCATTCCATCTATGAATACATGCTCAGTTTCCATTGCAATTGCGTTTGGGTCAATTGAATGGATTGCATTAAGCACCTGCTCCATTGCTCCATCATGCATCAATGGTATAAAGGCAATCTCACAAACAGGAGAGTATACCTTGCCTATATATGCATAAGGTAGCCCAAGTCCTGAAAGCTGCGAAGCATTTGAATAGGAAAGGAAAACTGCAATGCTTTTTGGATTGATTGCAAAATGAAGGGTAAACCTGCTTATAAGCCTGCGGTAAGCAAGCTCCCTTGCAATCGCATAGGATTCTCCATGTTGCTTTCCAAGCCTGCTGTCCATCTCAGAAAAGCTTTCGCGGGCGTTTGCAAAAAGTTCCTTTAAGACTAGGTACTTGCTATATGTGAGTTGCCCTGGATATGGGCGCATATGTGCCCTTGACTTCTTCCATGCAGTGCGCTCAAGTACGCTAAACCAGCTATCCCTTAAGGGCAACAGCCCATAATCCTTAAATGCAGGGGAAAACACCCAATCAATAGAATAGTTTGCAAACAATGCCTTTTTGAGCGCATGCAATGAATCCTCCCATGCATATGCATCAGCATATGGAGCTATGTAAAAAATAATGAAATCGTATTTGCCATGCAGAGACGCTGCAAACTGTATGCCAGAATCATTCAAATTAAGGAATGCCCTTTCCATTTCATCAATGCTTGGCTTTTCGCCCAAAAATTTTCCAAATATAACTACAGGCAAAAAGCCCGCTTCTTCAAGGTTTAATTCTATAGTATATTTAAGGCCATACCTTTTATTTAAAAAAGAGATATAATTCTCAACGCTGCTGCTATGCATATGCATTGCCTTTGCAAGCTCATTTATGCCTGCCCTGCAATTTCTTGCAAGCATTTTGGCAATGGGCCAATTGCTATCCTCAACATGAAGCTGCTCAAGTCCAATCAGGAGCTGATTCGCCTCATTTGCAGAATTCTCTGCCATGGCTATTTCCTTTTTCAATTCCTCTGCATATGAATTGATTTTTCTCTTTATGGCATCGCATTGGCTTGAGGTAATGCTGCCATCGCCTGATATATGGCACAAGGCATTGCTGCTTTCAGCATTAATGTATGCATCAAAGCCATCGCCATTTGGCTTTGCATATATGCTAGGATAAATAAGCTTTAGGTATGAGAGTACCTTGCTTGCACGTTCGCTGCAGCAGTTATTGCCTGCCATGCATGTCAGCTAAAGTATGTCAGCTACATTTAGATGCTAGATATTTATTGCTTGCCCTTTTTTTAAAAATGATGCTGCTGACAGCAAATATATGGCAAATTGATTAAAAAGTTAGACAAGCTACAAAAAAGAATGAGGGATCAACTGCTTGCAAATACAGTAAAGCGAATATGAAAATGGAATAGCTGCAGATACAAGGTAAGCTGCACTTTTGCTGAAATACATATGCAGGGCTTAACCTTTTAGTCCTTTAGTTTTATTCTTCAGCCCTTTTCATTTTCTTTAGCGCTTCAGCTATGGCTGCATTTATTTTCTCATCCCCAAAATCAAATGGGCCATATCCTGTCTTAGTTTTTATTTTTGGATCTGCACCATTTTCTATAAGCAGCTGTGCTGCCTTTTGCTTTTTGTAAACAGCTGCATAGATTAAAGGTGTCCAGCCGTCCATGTCTTGCGCGTTTATGTCTGCGCCTAATTTCAGCACATTTTCAAGCGCATTAAGCCTGCCTTTCCTTACCGCGGCAAACAGCATTTCATTGAGCTCTGCCTGCCCAAGCTTCTTTTCTTTTTCCATGATATCATGATACTTCATTGCTTTTATATATAAATTTGCTGTTTATGCTCGTTATTTGCCATATGCCATTAGAATGAGAGCTTTTGCTGCTGCGCTTGTTTATGCTTGTTATGCATTAAGTTAGTTGCTTGCATAAAAATTTTTTAAGCAATTGCTGCATAAAGCAAGGATTATATTTTTTGATGTTCAATAAACTGTGATTTTATGATGGAAAGGACACTTGTACTGGTAAAGCCAGACGGGGTATACAGATCGTTAATAGGAAAGGTAATAGAAGTTTTTGAGGATGCAGGGCTTAAGATTGTAGCGCTAAAAATGCTTAAGCCTTCAAAGGAGATGGTTGAAAAGCATTATGCAGCAGATGAGGAATGGCTGAAGTCTGTAGGGAGCAAAAACATTGCAGCATACAAGGAAAAGGGAATAGAAGTTAAAGAGAGTGACATTGAAATAGGCAAAAAGGTAAGGCAGCAGCTGCTTGATTACCTTACAGGCAAGCCAGTTGTGGCAATGGTCGTTGAGGGCAACAATGCTGTATTTGTGGTAAGGAAATTAATAGGATCTACAGAACCTAGAACTGCTGAAGGCGGCACAATACGCGGCAAATATACAAGCGATTCTTATGACCTGGCAGATGCCAATGGAAGGGCTGTCAAAAACATAGTGCATGCATCCGGAAAGCCAGACGAAGCAAAAAGGGAGATTTCAATCTGGTTTGATGATGCAGAGATAGTGAATTACAAAAGGGCAGATGAAGACATCATTTACTGAAGCGTTTATTTCTATGCCATAGCATTGAAGAAAGGTAGCATTGCAAAGGCTCACAAGCCATACATGGATTTAAGGCTTTCACTCATCATTTCAGGATTCCACAGCGGATCCCATGAGAGCTCTATGTCAACCTTCCCTATGCCTGGAAGCTTCTGAAGCCTTAATTGTACATCTGCAAGTATTATGCTTGTAACAGGGCACATTGGCGAGGTCATTGTCATAGTTATTTTCACATCGTTGCCGTTTATTTTTATGCCGTAGATAAGGCCCATGTCAACTATGCTAGCACCAGTCTCTGGATCTTTAGATTCCCTGAGGCTTTCAAGAACCTCGTTCAGTGAAACCATAGACTCACAGAATCATAAGGTTATGCTGCTTATCTGTGCGCCATAGGGCACTTTGGCAACTTCTATTTTCAATGATGAAAGATCTTTCTCCATCTTTGGATTCAAATCTGAGCAGAAGACCTTTGTAACCTTATTCTGTACAAGCATTTTCAGTAGCTTGCCATGACCGCCTTGGTCACTTTCATCTGAAGAATGCGGATTTTCAACAAGCCTGCGCTCATTGCCGTTTATTATAAGAAAATATCTTGCACGGCCGAAATGGCCCGAAACCTGCTTTCCATCGTCAGTGGGTATACCTATTGCCATAGTATCAAAGTAAATATTTACATCAAAGTTTATATGTGTTTATAGAAAAAATTAATAAAAAAGGGAAAATTATGCTGACAATGAAATTTGTAAGGGACAATGTCGATGCGATAAGAAAATCGCTAGAAAAAAGGAAAAGCAACTATCCATTGGAAGAGATGCTTGAAATAGACAGCAAGGTTAGGGCATTAAAAACAAGGCTGCAGGGGCTGCAGGCAGAAAGGAACAAAGCCAGCCTTGCCGTTTCTGAAAAAAAGAAGAAAGGCGAAGATGCAGAAGAAGAGATAAGCAATATGAAAAAGGTAAAGGATGAGATAGCAAACATTGAAAAGCAGCTCCCAGAGCTTGAGGAAAGGCTGAACTTCCTTCTATGGAACATGCCAAATATACTTGATGAAAGTGTCCCTTATGGCAAGGATGACAGCGAAAATGTAGAGGTAAGAAAATGGGGGCAGACAGGCAAGCATACCGACACAAACCACGAGGATTTTCTTACCAGGCTTGGCATGCTTGACATGAAAAATGCAGCAAAGGTAGCAGGTGCAAGATTTTACTACCTTAAAAGCGACCTTGTGTTGCTTGACCTATCGCTTACAAGATATGCGCTGGACCTGCTTGTAAAAAAAGGCTACATTCCCATTTCGCCTCCATATATGATGCGCAAAAGCATGTATACAGGCGTAACAGCATTGGGCGACTTTGAGGAACTGCTTTACAAGGTTGCAGATCCAAATGAGGCATTTGAAAACAAGGAGCTTGAAAGGATTGGAGAGGAGCTTTTCCTGATTGCAACATCAGAGCATACAATAGCTGCAATGCATGCGGGAGATGTTTTTTCTAAAAAGGAGCTGCCCATAAGGTATGCAGGAATAAGCCCTTGCTTCAGAAGGGAAGCAGGCTCGCATGGCAAAGATACAAAAGGCATATTTAGGACACATCAGTTCAACAAAGTTGAGCAGTTCATATTTGCAGCTCAAGATAACGCAAACCAGTACCTTGAGGAGATTGTAAAAAATGCTGAAGAGATGTGGCAGAGCTTAGGCATCCCTTACCATGTTGTCAATATATGCACAGGCGATATAGGCACAGTTGCCGCAAAGAAATATGATATAGAAGCCTATATACCAAGCCAGGATCGTTACAGGGAGATGGGCTCTTATTCAAATTGCACAGACTGGCAGTCAAGGAGGCTTGAAATAAAGTATGATGACCAGGGAGAAAGAAAATATGTATATACATTCAATGGCACTGCTGTGGCATCTCCAAGGGCCATAATACCTATAATAGAGAATTATACGAATGATGATGGCACTATTACTGTTCCTGAGGTGCTTGTGCCGTATGTAGGCAAGAGGATTTTAGGCAGATAAATTTTATTCATTGACATTATGAAAGAATTGATATTATGAAAGAGGAATATGAGATAAGGAGCAAGCTCAAGAAGCTGCGCGCATTGAAGGGCTCTGGTACAGAGCTGATAAGCGTTTATATCCCTCCAAAATTCTCGATTAGCGACGAGATGAATAAGCTTAGGGAAGAGAGGGGAAGGTCAGCAAATATAAAGTCAAAGACAACAAGGACAAATGTGCAGGGTGCAATAGATAAGCTCATGCAGTACCTTAAGCTTTTCAAGGAGCCGCCAAAGAATGGCATGGCTTTATTCTGCGGCAATATATCAGATGAGCAGTCGACCCCAGACATAGAGCTTTTTGCCATTGAACCGCCTGCGCCTATAAAGGCAAACATATACAGATGCGACTCATCATTTTTGCTTGAGCCATTGGAAGATATCATAGAGGCAAAGGATATGTACTGCCTTGTAGTGCTTGATGGCAGAGAGGCAACCATAGCAACACTGAAAGGCAGCCATGTGACTGTTGAAAAGAAGCTGAGGTCATTTGCGCATGCAAAGGTCAGGAAAGGGGGGCAGAGCGCAAACAGGTATGAGAGGGCAATAAACGAAAGCATTGATGACTTCTACAAGGCAATAAGCTATGCAGTAAATGATGTCTTTGCAAAGTATAACTTCAAAATCAAAGGGCTCGTTGTGGGAGGGCCGGGCCCCTCAAAAGAGAACTTCATAAAGATGCAGCACCTTAATTATCAAATAAAAATTTTAGGGGTATTTGACACAGGCTATACTGACGAGCATATGGGGATAAATGAATTGCTTGAAAAGGCAAAAGATGTCCTTTCCGAGCAGTCTGCTGTGCAAGAAAGGAAGCTTATGGAACGGTTCCTTAACCTAATTTCAACTGGCGGGCTTGCCACTTACGGCTATGAAAAGGTGCTCAAAGCGCTAAATAACAACAATGTTGAAAAGCTGCTTATAAGCGAGGATTTGAATCTGCTTAAGGTGCATTACAAGTGCAGCCTATGCGGCTGGGAAGGCGACTCGATAGAAAGGGAAGAGGATGAAAGGAAAACAGTGCATGAAGGCTGTGGTGGCAAGCTTGAAGTAACAAGCACTTCTGATGCGATAGAAGAGCTTATAGACCTGGCAGACAAAAACGGGGTTGAAATAGTGTTCGTTGATACTGAAAGCCAATATGGCAAGGAACTCCTTATGGGCTTCCAAGGTGTTGGCGCAATCCTCAAGTATAAACAATAATTGCTTGCTGAAGTGAAAAAATGCTTGAGCTGAAATTTGACAGCAAGAATAAAGTTGCATACGCTGCAAACCAGTCTACTGCAGACATACTTAGAAATGGGTTTATAGGCCATAGGAACAATGGCAGACTTGAATTGTTGACAGAGGAGCTCTTATACCTCATAGAAGTAAGGGGGGCAAAATGCACTGACGAAAATGAAAGGCAGCTTGGCTTTAATGACATAGCAGGGCTGTTTTACAATGATAAGAAATTCATGGCAAGGTATTTTACCTACAAGGACTGGAGGGACAAAGGCCTTATAATAACAAGCCCTGATGCAAAAGGAAGCAGTGCAGAGCTGCAGGTAAAGAAATACCCTGCTGGAAAGCTTGACCTATCTGGCTATAAAATGAATGGGGTTTTCTATTCAGATGACCTGCTTACAATTGTCGATGACAGTGAGCAAGGCAGGAAGATTTATGAGCAGTACTGGTTTGGGCAATATGGCACATACAAGGCTGCAGATCATGGCATGCTAAACAAGCTTGACATTTATGAGACCTTATTTCTAATAAAAAAGAAGGCGCTAAAGGTAAACGGATTCACATTTGGAAGCATAATGGAGAAGGCGGTAAAAAGGAGGAAGGACTTCAAAAAGCTTTATTCTGTATATGAAGATTGGAGGGACAAAGGTTATGTTGTAAAGACGGGCTTTAAGTTCGGGACGCATTTCAGGATTTATTTTCCAGGCGCCCAGCCAGTAAAGAGCGAAAACTGGATGCATTCAAAGCATGTAGTGCATGTATTCCCAAGGGATGCAAAGCTGCTCATATCAGAATGGGCAAGGGCAATCAGGGTTGCACATTCTGTCAAAAAAACATTCATACTTGCCATACCTGGAAAAAGCAGGAAAAGGGTACTTGGAGTAGATTTCTTGCTTTACCATAGGAAAGGCAACGGAATTGAGCAGCCAGGAAGCAGTAGGCCAAGATATGCGATGCTATCATTTGGAGAGGATGAGTTCATAGGTGGAGCTGAACTTTCGGCATCGATAAACGAGGCTAAGGCACTGGGCTGTCAGGCAATAATAGCAATTGCAGACAAGGAAACATCAGTAACATATTACAGGGCAAAAAGGATTGCACCAGAAGGCAGCAACTTTGAATATTATGAGATAGACTGGATGCAGCCTTAGGGGATAAAATGATTGCAGAAAAAAGCGTATTGGAAAATGGGCTGCGCGTACTTACGCATAAAGTGCCATTGCATTCAGTAAGCATTGCAATTGGTATAGGATATGGAAGCGTTGATGACAAAAAGGAAAAGGCAGGCTCTGCGCATTATCTTGAGCATATGCTTTTCAAAGGCACAAAGACAAAGCCTTGGCAGCAGCTTAACAGAGAGTTAAGGAACATGGGCGCAAGCTGGAATGGTGAAACAGGCTTTGAATCTACAATATATTACATAAAGGTATACAAAGGCTACGCAGATAAGGCTGCAGACATACTTGCTGATATAATTGCCAACCCTGCAATCAATGAAAACGACTTTGAAATAGAAAGAAAAACAATCATGTCAGAAAACAATTTTAACAACGATGATCCAATAATAATGAGCATGGAATACCTCCCTAAGCTTATATATAAGGAATACCCTGCAAGGATGCCTATTGGCGGTGACAACGAAAGCACTCTGCCAAACATAACGTCAAATGACCTGCGTGAGATACACAGCAATTATTATACTGCTGAAAATATGGTCCTTTCTATTTATGGAGGCATAGAAAAAAATCATGCAATGGAGATTGCAGAAAAATTTTCAGGATTAAAGAAAAACATGAAGCATTTGGAAAGGAAACCTTGCACAGAAAAGCAAAAAAGGGAAGAGAAAATAATAATAAAAAGGGACATAAGCCAGGCAGTGGTTTCAATTGGGCTTAGCATAAACGGGCTGATAGGCAATATAGAAGAATACTACATGTTGGATGTGCTTGAAGAGCTGCTTAACAACAGGATTTTTGATGAAATAAGGGAAAAGCAGGGGCTGTCTTATACCCCAATGGCAGACATTATGCAAGAGGGAAATTTTGGGTATATAATGCTCCTTGCAAATACAAGCACAAAAAACTTGGAAAAAACAAGGAATGCATTGGAGCAGGAATTAAAGAGGCTAGAAAACCAAGAAATAAGCATTGAGGATTTCAATATAGCAAAAATGCATGTAAAGGCAAGCGCAAAGATGGCTTTAGACAATGTTGTAAGAATCCCAGTAGACATGATAGACTGCGAGCTTTCTGCAGGTAGATACGAACTGCCGCTTAATGAGCCAGAGGAAATCAAAAATATAACCATAAATGACATAAAAGAGCTATGCAGCAAGTACATAAATCTTGACAATGCTGCTTTCCTTACAGTATTGCCCGAAGAAAATAAGTAGGCGAATGTTTGTTATAGCGAGAAAAATTATGGCGGCGCGGATACTACAAAATATAGCACAAACCTTTGCATGATGTGCATTTTATTCTTTTCTGCGCTTATTTTGTCACTTGCCGAAAACGCTACCTTATTTATTCATACCCAAATGCCACTGCCATATTACAGATCATGCATTCTTCAGCAACACAGATACCAAATACCAAAATATGAATGCATGCTACTGCCCAACTTCGCTTTTAGTGAATGCATATACTGCTATTGCAAGCATCGCGGCTACAACGCCAACCATTACTGCCAGATCTAACCAAAGAGGCATAATTGAAGTTCCTGTCAATGTATACCTAAGCCCTTCAATGCCGTAAGTAAGCGGATTGAAGTATGAAATATCCTGTATGAATTTAGGCAGCGAGCTTAGTGGAAATATGCTGTTTGAAAGAAAGAGCAACGGAAGGGTGAAGAAGTTCGTTATCATCCCAAAGCCCTGCAGGTCTGATATCATTGAAGCAAGTATCAGGCCCAGGCTTATGAATACCAAAGCTATAAGCAGCATGAAAACTATTGCAAGCAATGCTACTGGAGCCAGCAGTATGCGGAAGCCAACTAGCAGCGAGATTGCCAGTACTATTATAGCAGAAAGTAGCGCAGTTGTGGCGCCCCCTGCCGCCCTGCCCAATACTATAGAGGCCCTTGAATTTGGGGTAACCATAATCTCTTTAAGAAAGCCAAACTGCCTGTCCCATATGACTGAAAAGCCTGATGAAACGGCTGTTGACATAAGTGCCATCCCTATTATGCCTGGGGCGATAAACTGAAGGTAATTTCCACTGCCGTTGGCAAGGTGCACAAAGCTACCCAGGCCAAGCCCTAGCCCAAGAAGGAAGAATATCGGCATCAAAAGAATGCCGACAATCCGGGATTTGGCCCTAATGAAACGCTTCATTTCTCGCAGCCATATTACATATATAGCATTGAAGTCCATTATCTCCTGCCTCCCATTGCCATTCTGCGCATCCTCATCCTGTCTGTTGCTGTGCCTTCTTCATCCCTTATTGTCTTTCCGGTGTAATGTATAAAAACGTCTTCCAGGCTGGGCTTGTGAAGGCTTACAGCCTTTATTTCTATGCCATGCTTCTTTGCAAGAAGCACAAGCTCAGGTATCCGCTTTTCGCCGTGCTCTACAGTAAGGTCAATAAATGCATCATGCCTTGAAATTGCCTTTGCCCACTCAATGCCTTTGAATACCTCCTCAGCTTTATCAGCTATATCTCCAATCTCTAGCGATATTATGTCCCCGCCCATTTTTTCTTTCAATGCATTAGGAGTATCTAATGCAATGATCTTGCCCTTGTCTATGAAGGCTACCCTGTCGCAAAGGAAGTCTGCTTCCTCTATGTAATGCGTAGTGAGTATTATTGTTGTTTTGCTCCTTTTGTTTAGCAGCTTTATGTAATCCCACATATGCCGCCTTGTTTGAGTATCCAGGCCTATTGTCGGCTCGTCTAGAAAAAGTATCTTTGGGTTATGCAGCAATCCGCGGCCTATCTCAAGCCTTCTTTTCATCCCGCCAGAATAATTCTTTACAAGCACATCAGCCTTATCGGCAAGTTCCACCAACTCAAACACGTCATCTATTCTTTTGCCAATTTCCTGCTTTGGAACCTTGTAGAGCATGGCATGGAATTGAAGGTTCTCGCGCCCGGTAAGCTCGTCGTCCAGTGAAGGATCCTGAAAAACAATCCCTATGCTCTGCCTGACTTTGTCCGGCTCTTTTATTATGTCATAGCCCGCAACAGATGCAATACCTGATGTTGGCTTCAACACTGTAATTAGCATCTTTATTGTTGTTGTCTTGCCAGCGCCATTGGGGCCCAGCAGCCCGAAGATTTCACCAGCAGATACGCCAAACGAGATATTGTCTACAGCTTTAAAAGCCCCAAACTTTTTTGTTAGCCCTTTTACAGCTATTACCTCCATTAATTAGCCCTTAAGAACTTCATCGCTTTTATTTGCAGTAATATATGTTAGTATTTTCTTGCTTTTATTCTTTGCGGTTGAACCGGGTTTGGGACAAAAGTCAACTATTCTAGCCTGACTTTTTTGCGTGTTATTATCA
>JABEBW010003332.1_pt1 | contig 14165 bp, 11 predicted proteins | sample 7245961 | NCBI WGS metagenome assembly JABEBW01 (sample SAMN14506364, study PRJNA622280) | hot springs metagenome | biome: hot spring [ENVO:00000051]|acidic hot spring [ENVO:00002120]; feature: spring [ENVO:00000027]|sediment [ENVO:00002007]; material: sediment environment [ENVO:01001048]...
GCCTCATACGTTGCTTTTTTTGAAAAGGCAACTGGTTTTAAGCCCTACCATTATCAGATTTCATTAGCCTTGAAAGATTTCCCTGATGCTATAAATATCCCGACAGGATTGGGAAAAACTGCCGCTGTTATACTCGCTTGGATATGGAAAAGCGAAAATCACGTGCAGGTTCCTAGGAGGCTCGTATATTGTCTCCCAATGAGGTCGATTGTGGATCAGGTCTACAATAACGCAGTGTCATGGCTAAAAAACCTTGATCTGCTTGCCTCTAAGGATGAAGATGGGCATGAGCCTGACTTTTCCAACAGAGAAAAATATCAAGTGATCGTCGAGATGGGTGGCACCACAAATAAGTCATGGTATCTGTATCCAGAGAACAAAATGATTATAATAGGCACGCAGGACATGCTCATATCAGCTGCTTTGAATCGGGGATACGGTACAAACAAATTTTCTTGGCCGATGAAATTCGGACTGCTAAGCAATGATTCTTTATGGATAGCCGATGAGGTTCAGTTGATGGAAAACGGGGTTTACACACTTTCTATGATAAGGCAATATTGGAAAAAGTTTGGTACGTTTGGAAACCAGAAGCTGATCCTTATGAGCGCCACTATGGACGAATATTTAAAACGATTAGGCAACATTATGAAGCTAACGTCATCTGATTCTGATATTCCTCAGGGCATTATAAATGCAAGCAAGACCATTCACAGTTTAGAAAATCCCGAATACAATGATGTAAAAAATATTGCAGAGACGATAGTGTCGTTTCATAGGGAAAAGACAATAGCCATATTCAACACGGTGTCAAGGGCTGTATCTGTATATAGGGAGGTTAAGAAAATAGTCAAGGATAAGAAGATGGACGTCGCTGTCGAGGTTATACATTCGCATTATAGGCCAGAGGACAAGAAAAATAAGATCTCAAAGATAATTAAAATGGAGAGGAACTCCATAATAATATCAACACAGGTACTTGAAGCTGGCGTTGACATTTCCTCCGATGTGCTTTTCACTGACATAGCTCCGATGTCTTCCCTTGTGCAAAGGTTTGGTCGCTGCAATAGGTATGGAGAATACAAAGATGCCGATATTTATGTATTCTCTGGTGGGGAATCCAAAAAGAAGGGCAAGGAGGAAACCAACCCTTTTGATTACTTGTATGATGGCAACGAGATCAAAATTGCCATGGAATACGTCAAGAACAGTGAAGGTAAAAAATTTAACGTGGCGGACTTGCCATATTCTGAAGCTATTCATAAAAGATTGATCAGTGAACAGGAATTGAAAGAATTGTTTGATACATCCCCAGACATCTCTGGTCAGGATACCGACATCTCTCCGTATGTACGTGGGTCAAGAGAAAACCACGTTTACATTTTTTGGCGAGATCTCGATGACCGCAACTTACAGGCACAGGAAGACCCCGCCCAATCTGAGCTCTGTCCAGTAAATGTGAGTGATGTTAGAGGCATAATAAAAAACAAAACAAAGGATAAACGACTAAAATTTTACCGGCACAATTATCTTGACGGGACATGGGCGCCTGTGCAGTACCAGGATCTATTAGCCGGTGATGTATTGATGGTGGACTCCAAGGAGGGCTTATATAGTCCTGAAGTTGGCTTTGATCCAGATTCTAAAGAAAAAGTACAGGTTCTGCAAACAAGTGAGAAAACTGACTCTAGCTACTCTTCTGACAGCTACTCAGAATTAAGCTATAAGACCATTGAAGATCATACGCGCGAGGTAGTCGAAGAGGTGCAAAAGATCATTAAAAATGTCCCCGTCTCAGATGAAGTACGCAGTATAGTGATCGAAGCTTGCAGATGGCACGATGCGGGCAAGGCGCATGAGGTATTTCAAAGCAAATTTGAAAAGCCAGACAACGAACTCTATGCCAAGGCACCTAAAAACAAATGGAATGGCCATGGGACAAGAAAATATTTCAGGCATGAGTTGGTATCCGGTCTTCTCGCCCTGAGCAATTTACGAAACGTCAAAGATGAAGAAAGGGAAGCAATTGCTTATCTGGCCGCCTCACACCATGGTAAGGTTAGAGTCTCAATATTCTCCTTCGATGGTGAAGACAGGCCAGATGATGGGAGACCATTTGCGGACGGTGTTTGGGATGGCGATGTTGTCCCTTCATTTAGGTTGCCAGAGACAGGAGATATCCCAGAAACGAAAATTGATCTTTCACTTATGCAGATAGGCAAAGATAACGCCAAGAGCTGGACTGAAATGGTTCTGGATCTGATCGATAGATACGGCATATTTAAGCTAGCTTACATGGAGTCGATCGTGAGGGCAGCAGACAGGAGGGCGAGTGGTGCATCATGATCAAATGTGAGGGTTGTAACACAAGTAGTCTTGGTTTCTACCTAAAAGCGCTTGGGGTATTTAGATTATTGGGCAAGGCATTTCCCGATGTTCGGTCCTACTGGAACGGCAGTGTAATGGTTTTTGACGTCCCAAACGGCGTAGATGAGAAAAAAATAATGGAATACTTCTTAAATTCCTATTGTCCCACTCCAATTATATCCCCATGGAACAGAAGCGGTGGTTTTTTAAATGCCCCGAAGGATATTAAATTCATAGAAGATAGTAAGGACCCAAGGCTTTCTAACTATAGGGAAGCCATAAGGATAGGTCACGAATGCGTTTCTAAAATTAATATTGCTGAATTTAATGAAAAGAAGAACGATCTTATTTTGGATTTAAGGAACAGGCTTATCGAAGAGAACATAAATTCAGGCAAAGAGTGGCCAGTGAATGTTGTAAATTGGATTGACACAGCAGGATTTCTACTTTCAGATAATAGTTGGGAGCCTTCCAAGATCATGACAACTGGAGGTAACGAATCGAGGCTGGAATACTCCATCAATTACATGAAGGCCATAAAATTCATTCTGACGGAAAAACGTGAAAAAGTTGCGAAGCTTTTAGAAAATGCACTTTTTTCCACTCACACAGAGGAACTGACCTCAGATATTAAGATGGGAAAATTCATACCGAGCAGATCCGGCGGCTACAATATGGGGATAGGCTTCTCAAACAAGGAATTCTATGCTAATCCATGGGACTTTGTATTCTTGATGGAGGGTTCGCTGTTATTTTCATCCAGCATGGGAAAGAGACCGCATAACAACCATTCGTTTATCAGAACTCCTTTCACCGTAGCCTCAGATTATGATGGTGAGAATGAAGAGCAATCATATGAGGTGTGGGCGCCTCTATGGAAAAATCCTGCAAAAATAAACGAGATAGAGAAGGTTTTCAAAAATGGTCGGGTAGAAATTGGCAATCGGGCTGTATACCGAAGCATTGAGTTTTTGACTGCTCTGAAGAATTTTGGAGTGGACAGGGGCATTTACAGATTTAATAGATGGAGGTTTCTGAGAAGACGTGGTCAGAATTACATTGCTGCAGACGCAGGGTACTATGAGGTAAGGTTTGAGAGAAATTATGACCTGATGAAGGAGATATTACCGATAATGGAAAGACTAGACAATTTCCTGAAAAGATTGAATAATAATGGATCTTCTCAGGGTCAAGCGGTGCCCCAGAGCCTCAGAGACGCAAGGCAGGCCTTAACCGAGGCGATTACATATATTGCAAAACATGGTATGGAGGGGAATGTCGAAAGACTCTTCTATTCCATTGGTAAGTTAGAAAGATTGTTTTCTTTAAATAAATACAGCGGGAAACCGGTGCTTAGCGGCCTTACAACCAGGTGGATAGAAATAAACAGAAATGGCAGCAATGAATTTTTCATCGCTGCAGCTATATCATCGATAAGATCAATAAGGCGTTTCATCGAACCAATTGACGAAGGCGGTAAGAAATGGGAGTACGAAAACTCAGATTTCAGTTGGTATGGATCGAACATATACCAGAAAATGATCAATGTATTGAATAGACTACTGCTACGCAGCGAAATGCAGGATAAGCCTCCAGAGCTAAAAGGTAGATTAAAATTACCACCTGCCTATGCCAACAGAATAACAATGGGAGAAATAAATGAAGATCTTCTTGAAAATCTCATTTATGGCCTTTCATGGATCAACTGGGGAGATACGAATCCGAATATACCTCTGGAGATGCATGAGCCAATTCCCTACGATTACTCTATCCTGAAGCTGATCTATCTAGGGCATAAGATAAAATGTTGTGGTAAGGATAACGTAAGGGTGGATGGGACACCCCAAATATTGAGCACATTAGCTTCAGGAAAGGTAGATGAGGCCGTACGGATGGCCAAGGTAAAACTCAGAGTTAATGGGATACCAGTCAAAGATGCGTTTCATGGATCTACGCAGGCATCTTACAGGCTTGCCGCATCGTTGCTCTTACCGGTGGATTACCGTGAACTACTTGGCAGCATTGGATTGACCCCGTTTAGGTCAGAAAATGTATTATAATAAATGGGATCATGTAGAGGCGTATTAAAAATGGGGGATTACCATAACGATTTTAAAAGAATGAAGAAGATACTGATGGATGTTGAACTAGAGCCAGAGCAAGGGGACAGATTCCAGCCTACTGGCTTTCCAAACCTTGGAGCGGCTGTTTACGTGTCTGCTGATTCTGATAAAAAGAGGAATCTGATAGTGGAGTCGGCACAATCCATGGCCAATAGACTTGAGGCTGTCATGATAAAAGGAGATGGACCGGATGTCTTGTATGAGCTTAAAGGATTATCTTACGTTGTTGTGCAGCTGAAGGCCAAGGGATCGGGTCAGGGAGTCCTTACTAGCTCTCTCATAGAAGCGCATAGACTGGCATCTCCTTATATAATCAAGAATGAGGACTTCAAGAATGAATTTGTGAAAAAAGCTGAATACGAAAAAGGCAAGCCAATAAAATGGGATAAAGCGGCAAAAGCAGTATTTTATTATGATGTGAATTCCCTTGTGCATGGGGTTTTCTTTTCACTGCTGGAGGACGGCAGGTTAAGATTTCCTAGGGTGCTGAGTGCATTTATAGAGGCCCATGATGTAAGCGAAGCAATTTCTGGTGGTGTTAAGTTCAATAAATATGACCCAAGTGGAGAATACGTGATACCAGGAAAAGATAAGAATATCTACAGCAATGTGCCATACACCAGGGTCGAATATACAGCGAAGGAGATAATAGGGTATTTTAACGTAGATGTGGAAATGATAAGGAGCTATAATCTTGACGTTGATGCAGAGAACCTTATCCTTGACCTGTCGTTGTACAAGATCAGAAAATTCCTGGAAACAGGATTGAGGCTTAGAACCGCCTGCAATTTAAAGATAAAGCGCGGCTTAAAGGTTGATCTGCCCGACATGAATGAGATCTTGGATAACATAGGAACTGAAATAGATAAATGCAGGACAAAGAACCTGATTCCAGACGATGCGCCAATAAGGATCGATACTCAGGTTGAATTTAAACCGAAGAAGGAAAATGAAGGGCAGAGATCAAACTTAGAGGAAGAAGATGATTCTGATCAAGATTAACTTCGACGCAAACAGATATCATGCGACTCCGTGGAATAAGAATGTTAATGAAGCCATTGCTGAATGGCCACCATCTATACACAGGCTTTTCCGTGCCATGATAGACAGCTACTACAGAAGGCAGAGCCATAATTTCAATGAAACCCTTTTTGTCAGAGTGCTCTGGAAATTGGCTAAGGAAGATCCAATGCTAAAAGTTCCGGGGTTCAATTTTTCATTCGCCGAATATTACATGAACGCTGGAAGAAAGCGGAAATATAACGGTGGAAAAACTGAGGGAAAATACGAAAAGGGGCAGGAAGGAGAAGAAGGTCAGGATGTTGCGCTGATATACGATCCGTTTGTAAGTGTCAATGGGCCGCTTTATATAGCTTTTCACGCGGATCTTCAAAAGGAGGAAATGGAATGCCTTAATGCAGTATTATCTGGTATAAATTATTTAGGAAGAAGTATGTCGTGGGTCTCTATTTCTCTATCTGAAGATAATGTATCTTTTAACTGTATACCGGACGAAAAAGGGGATTATCAGATTTCACTTCCGTCTAAACCGGATGGTTCGGATCAGAATTCCTGGTTTGAAGAGCTCAAGAAGGGCACTTCTGATGCAGAAAATGAGGATCCGCGTAAATCAATTCGTTACGTTAACTATTGCATAACCGACAGAAATGAAAAAGTCGAACGAAGATACGGGCCAACTAAGACTAAGGCATTGATGATGAAGCTGGATGGTGTGGAACTTCCTAGCATATACGATACACTACTTTTGAGTAACGTTATACACAGGAGGCTGTTGAGCCAAAGTAGACGGCTATACCAAAGGGAGCTACCCAGGTTTTCAGGTCGAAATCAAGATGGGACGCTGATGAAGGGACATAGGCATGTTTACATCATGCCTCTGGACCTAGATTTGGATGGCAGGATAGATCACGTACTTATCAGGTGCAGGGAAAATTTTGATGCTGAGGATCTTGAGGTGTTGTCTTATCTGAGAAAGATCTATTTCAGAGGATCTGAGATCTCCATAGTAATAGAGAATCTTTTCACATTCAACAATCAGGATGTACCGAATACGTCCAGATCCTGGAGATCGCTAACACCATTTGTTCCTCCCAGACACTATAGGAAAGGCCGAGGCCCAATGGATGAATGGCTGAAGGCTGAACTTATGCGAGAGCTCCAATACCATTATATCATAAAGGATGAGAGCGAGATAGAAAGCATAGAGATTGAGGACAGGATAATTTTAGCCAACCGCCCATACCTATGGCTATCATTCAGAAGGTCAAGGAAAGAGGATCCAGAGAACATTGCCTTCGGCTTTAAGATAGTCTTCAAGGAGAGTAAACCCGGTCCATTTGCAGTCGGCAAGGAGGCGCATTTTGGGCTGGGAGAATTTATACCGGATTGGTATGTCGGCTGATCTTATACCTGTGAGGATGATAAATGAGTACGTATTTTGTAAGCGTTTGTTCTGGATAGAATATGTAGCTTCTGAATTTCAGGAGAGCGCTGATACTATTTATGGTACATACGCACATAGAAATGTAGATAAGCCAAAAGTGGCAAAAAATGGAATGGTACTGACGGCCGTAAACCTCTCAAGTGATAGGTACGGAATCACGGGGAGGCTAGATCTGGTAGAAAAGATTGGCGATGAATACGCACCGGTTGAATTCAAGAAGGGAGGAATGAAGAAAGGACCTTGGAGAAACGACATATCTCAATTAGTGGCCCAGTGTTTGTTGCTCCGTGAAGGCGGCTATAAATGCAACCATGGATACATATTTTACGCTGAAAATGGAAAAAGGATTAAAGTCTCGATAGATGATGGGATGATAAGGACTCTTGTATCCCTAATCGATGAGATCAGAGACACAGCTAGACTTGAGGCGCCTCCGCCGCCAATAAATGATGAAAGATGTTCTGGGTGTTCTTTAAATCAGGTGTGCATGCCGGACGAAACAAAATTCCTGAGCGGCGACGCAAACATTGAGATCAGAAGGCTACGTCCGATGAGGCAGGATAGATATCCCGTGTATGTTACGGATCAGGGATCTGTTGTAAAAAAGGAAGGAAATCGCCTGGCTATACTTGGAAAGGAGAGGACATACGTAGATTTGATACAGATTTCAAGCGTTTCAGTCTTTGGAAACATCCAGATAACTTCCCAGGCCATGCAGACCTTGCTGAAGGAAGGCATACCGGTGGCCTATTTTTCGACAAATGGTTGGCTATATGGCATGTTTTTTAATAATTTCACAAAGAACAGTATACTTAGACTTAAACAATACGGTGTAAGCGTGGATCAGGGTAAAAGGATAGATATCGCAAAAAGCATAGTTAAAGGTAAGATAAAGAATCAAAGAACCTTGATAAGAAGGAATGCAGAAGGTTCGGAAAAGGAGCTTAGGGACATGATGGATCTTGTCGCAAGGGTGGATAAATGCAATTCTATTGAAGAGCTCCTTGGCATTGAAGGTGAGGCAGCTAGGGTATATTTCTCAGCATTTTCAAAGTTGCTGAGCCACTTAGATTTCACTTTCCAAGGCAGAAACAGGAGGCCTTCAACGGATCCTGTGAATTCGATGCTCTCGTTTCTATACGCTGTGCTCGCGAAGGATGCCATGAGCTCGTTGCTTCTGGTCGGATTAGATCCGTACATAGGATTTTATCATTCGATAAAGTATGGAAAGCCTTCGCTTGCTTTAGATATCATGGAAGAATTCAGGCCACTCATAGTGGATTCAACAGTTTTAAGGGCAGTAAATTCAAATCAGTTAGACCAGGAAGATTTTACCACAACCATGGGGGCTGTTGCTATCAAAGACAACGCTCGGAGAAAACTTCTGAGACTGTATGAGGAGCGCATGGATACAGTTATAACCCATCCATTGTTTGGTTATAAGCTGACATATCGGCAAACTTTAGAGATTCAAGCAAGGTTGCTTTCAAAGGTTGTTATGGGTGAGTTTAAGATTTACAGAGCGTTCACAACGAGGTGATGCATGAGATCCATATTTATTCTGGCTTATGATATAAGTGATGAAAAAAGATTAAGAAAGGTATACAATTATATGATGGGTTACGGCAAGCCGCTCCAGTATTCAGTGTTTATGTTGGAACTTTCAGAAAAGGAAAAAGCCATAATGGTTGTTGGACTGCTAGGCCTGATCGACCAGAGTGAAGACAGCATCTTGATAATCAGTCTTGGCAGAAAATTAAGAACGAGGATACAATTCATAGGCATAAGGAAAAGTATCCCTAAAAGGGAAGCGGTAATAATATGAATTGATGTAGAAAACAGGCTGTGATGAAGGCCCGGCTCCTATGTCAACGATATATCAATTCGAGCAGCTTAGATTCATCAAACAGCCATGGGCTGCTCGAAGATACGGAGATCTAGTTGTTTCCACGATAGGAATATTATTATCCTGCTAAAAGCATTGAGGGCTGGATAAATTTTTTTAAATTCGTTGTGCCCGCGCGAAACCTATTATTTATGAAATAGTATTAAAGGAATGCAACAGAAAAATAATATCATATTATAATTATAAGCTAAACACCTGTTTCCATAATAGAAATATTATGGCTCTATTGAAGGTGGCAGTTCCCATCATCGCAGATAGCGTTCAACGCCAACTGTTTCCATAATAGAAATATTATGGCTCTATTGAAGGATATTCCATTGCTCGTGGGGGAAGGATCGAGACCTAGTTTCCATAATAGAAATATTATGGCTCTATTGAAGGGTCCTCAAGAATGCGGAATCGCTCACAGTTCCGATAGTTTCCATAATAGAAATATTATGGCTCTATTGCAAAAAGATATCAAACGGAGGGGTAATAATGTATACCAACAATCTTTTATACAGATTTTTTTTAGCCTGATGATGAAAGTATCTTTTCACTATGTTCCAGGTGAGGGTTTCGATTCCGATGATGGAAAAGACAAGGTCAGGATATACTTTTCACAGGACAGGAGAGATGAGCGCCATGCTCCTACGGAACTGCTCCTGCTTGCTATTGGATCCTGCACTAGCGATGATGTCCTCTCCATACTGAAGAAGATGCGCCAGGAGTTCACGTCGTACAGGTGCGAGATCTCCGGCGAGAAACGCGATGAACATCCCAGAATACTCAAATATGCTCATATAAAGTACATATTCGAGGGAAACGTGGACGCGGATAAGGCTAGGAGAGCAATATATCTCTCTCTGAAGAAGTACTGTTCTGTTTCGATAACAGTTGAAAGGGGCGGTGTCCGTGTCCTCTACAGCCTTGAGATAAATCAAAAGATCATTGACGATTCCGTGGACGTAGAGGAGATAAAGCTGGAAGAGGAAGCATGATAGAAGCTGAACGTGTATCCATAGACCGTAAAACGTTCAGGATCAACGGCCTGTCGTTTTCCATAGTCGAGAATGCCGTCAATGGAATAGGCGGACTTAACGGATCAGGAAAAACCACGATACTGAAGGCCATGTACGGATTCCTGAAGCCATCTGAAGGCGCGATATACATCGATGGCAAGGACGTATCGACCATGAGCCCTAAGCAGATCGCATCGCTGGTATCGGTGGTCCACCAGGAACAGCCGGTGCCGATGAACTTCACCGTTCATGACATCGTTTCTCTATCCGGTTATAGCAGGCGTTCTCCAGGCCCGAGTGTGGATGAGTGCCTGGAGGCCTGCGGGATTGCCCACCTGTCTCAGCGCGAATTCTCAACGTTAAGCGGTGGAGAAAAGCGCATCGTGATGTTTGCTGCTGCCATGTACCAGAACACGAAATACATACTCCTGGATGAGCCAATGACCTTTCTCGACATAGACAAGGCGGTCAAGGTCATGTCCATAATAAGGAGGTTCAGGGAGGAGGGAAAGACGATAGTTATAGTGTCGCATGACATAAATTTCCTTTACAACGAATGCGACAACGTGATCCTGATGCGTTCTGGAGAAATACTGTATCAGGGAGATCCGAAGAAGATAATAGACGAAAGCACGCTCTACCAGGTTTTCAGCGTGAAATTTGGAAAGTACGAATCGGCAGAGGGCGTCAGGTTCTATCCTTCTCAGTGATCTGCCAATCGACTATGGCTTATCCAAAGCCTTCAGTCTTTCAATGACTGCCATGAGATCCTCCGGCGTATTTATGTTTGCCACCGAACCGTTGAGATCAATGTCCTGATATGATCCGGACTCTGCGTTGAATATTGATATGCCGGTGTGCTGTCCGGCATCCGTGAACGATACAACGTTGGCCTCTGCAAGCATCCCTCTACGGATAACATCAAGAAACGTGCTACAGTCAAAAATGAATATATCACCGGGTATAACGAGGATAGGAAATTTTCCAATGGAATGCATGGCGTAGTTCAGATCCTCGATGTAACCGCTTCTTCGCCTCAGCATGACCCTTACGTTCCTGGACATCAATCTGTCCTGCAGCCTCTCCATGGATGGATCTATTAGAGCGTAGATATCGGAACATATCCCGTCTATGCATCCTATCGTACGATCCACGAGAGCTTCTCCGTGAACCTCGATCAAAGCTTTTTCTGGGCGGTTCATCCTGGACCCAAGGCCGCCGGCCATGATCAGGCAGATCAACTGTCTCCTGCATTCATATCGTACTTCTTGATATACTCTTCGAATATCTGATCTGGAGAAGCGATTCTGTCCTCGAACCTGGTCACCGGCCTCTCGTTGTACCAGTTCACGAATTCCTCCAGGCTGTTGAATGTCCACCTGTACCTGTCATAGTTCTGCCACAGCTTGGAAAGAGAGAGGTGCACCTTGGAGCTCCCCTTGTCCGTTATAACCTCTGATATCCCTTTCTTCCTTGCTATGTATCCCAGGTTCGATGAGTTGTATATAAGGCTTAAAACACCACTTCGTATCATCAGCTTCTTTATCTTTCCGGTGACGTTTAGGCCCTCCAGCACTCCCGCAACAACATCGCTTGTTATCTTCACTGATTCCGCATAGGACAGTATCTTCTTCGTGGTCATGTCCACACAGAATATGGCGTACTGGTCATTGAAGTTCTTCTGGTGGTAGTCCAGTAGCACGGTGGAAAGCGGAGGCTCAGCCTTCTTTCCGTTGACTATCAGTGCGTTGTCCTTGATCTGAACCATCCTCTTCACCTTCATGTAGTTGTATATCTTGTAGTACGATACATTCAAGCCCTTGCTTCGGAGTAGATAGTATATCGTTCTTGAGCCTATCCTGTACTTATCCCAAAGATCGTCTATGAATTTCTTTTCCTCATCGGTCAGTTCCGAATCCTTCGCGCTCTCTGGCATCTCACTTTCATGCAGGATCTGCTGTATCCTCCTTGGCGTCACGTTGAACATCCTCGCGAGTTCCGTGACCTTGTATCCCTTCTTCACGCTATCTATTATGAACTTCCTATCCTCGGTGTTTAACATGTAGGTCAAATTTACAACCATGGTTGGGATAAGGCACTTTTTTGCAGAAGCCTATGTAGGATACACGTCATTTTCCTGTGCATGGCCATGCGCAATTTCGCAATTCTATCGTGGATCATTAAATACCTATCCACTAACATACATATGTACACAGTGAAGCAGATGCCCATACTTAAATCATTGAAGAAGCTAAGGAAAATATTCCAGACTGACGATTCGAAGTCAGAATCGGGTATAGGCGTACTGATTGTCTTTATCGCGATGATCTTAGTTGCTGCTGTTGCCGCATCCGTGCTCATACACACGGCAGGGATACTGCAGCAAAAGGCATCTAGCACCGGAACAACCACCATACAGCAGGTAGCCTCAGGCGTGGTCATAACCCAGATACTGGGCTATGACTATGCCAATCCGCCTGAGGCCGGTGGTATTTCCTATCTTGCAATATTCGTAACCATAAACTCAGGTGGATCTTCGGTTGATCTTTCGAACACGACAATAACGCTGTCAGTAGGTGGAATCACCGCTGTCCTCGTTTACAATACGAGCATATTCTACGATATAGCAGGCACAGGATCTGCTAACATATTCTCAGCACCGGTTTGGTCAGAACTCTCAGCCTCCCACAAGAATCCAACGAACTTCGGCATACTGGTTGAAGCAGATCCATCGCACTCGATGACGAACCTTTATCCAGTGCTTGAAACCGGAGACGTAGCTGCGCTCATAGTGAACGTTACGAACACATTCGGCACGAACATAACGCAGGGATCAGCAGTAAGCGGACAGATAACGCCGGAGGTTGGATCCCCTGCACTGATAGACTTCAATGCGCCAACGGCTTTCTCAACGAAGTCCATTGAGATAACCTGAACGCCCATTGCTGGCTAAGACAAATAAAGTATGCCCCAGATCATTAGTGTCCTTTATATTTGGAATATTTTAAGAAGGCGAAAGGATTAGTCAGCTATAATGGATAATTGGGTCTATCCAAAGAATTATTCAAATACGGTAATAATCCCATTATCTACGATATCGTTCGTCCTCAACGCAATAGTTCGATTTTCAGTACCCGTCCTGCTACCATTAATAATAAGTTCCATGAAGGTCGATCTATTTCAGGGCTCTCTCTTGATAACGGCATACTGGATAGGATACACTGTCTTTCAGATTCCCGGAGGAGTGCTTTCTGATCTTTTTGGAACAGCAATGGTGAACAAGATCTCATTTGCTCTCCTCACAATACTATTTTCACTTTTGTATTTTTTGATCAATATATACATGGCAGTATTTCTCATACAATTTGCCTTAGGATCGGTTTCTGCCTTAATATATGTATCAGATGCTTCTCTTGTTCAGAAATGGAGTAGCAGATCTAAAAGATCTGCAGCACTGGGTATATACCAGTCTGGATTTTTCATAGGAGCATCGATTGGAGAATATTATATCATATCATCATATGTAATTTCTAAGTTCATGCCGTTTCTGGGGATGATCCCGATACTTACGATCACCGCCATTTTAAATACGATATTTATAAGGGACCCGAAATCCACAGGAAAAAAGTTTGGAATTTCGAGAAAAATACTGTTTCCTGCCATTTTGAGATTTTCAGCAGGATTTGCTTATATTGGCTTCCTTGCTATGTTTTCTTCGATACTGGTCTATGACTTCAAAGTCCCAGAGAGTCAAATATTCTTCTATTCCTGGATACCAGCTTTCCTTGGAATACTATCATCACCGTTAGGCGGTGCTGTTTCAGCAAGAATAAGAAATGGCAGGCTACTTCTCGCAGCCTTTCCCGTATTGGTTATAGCTATTTTCATGGTGGCGATTCTGTACGTGAACTTCAAGATGGCTATGTTTCTATCGGCAATACTTGGCCTCCTATACGGGTTCTATGCTGGTCCGTCTATGTCTATGGCCTCCGATGTCTCATCCAGTGATGCTAGTCTCTCTTCATCTAGTTCTATACTGAACCTTAGTTCTCAGAGCGGAGGGATAATTTCACCTGCAATAATGGGATATTCGTATTCTGTTTATGGATCATTCACTATAGGTATGGTCACCGTCTCGATAATTTCAATGGTTTTAGTGTTAATATCCGCCTTCTATCTCACTAAATATGGCATCACCTGATCATGCGATTCTAATATATGGCCGGAAAATAGTATTAATTTCTTTTTTAAAATTATTATAACATTAAGAAAAATTTATATGTATAATACATTATATACATATA
>JABEBW010004510.1_pt1 | contig 14131 bp, 11 predicted proteins | sample 7245961 | NCBI WGS metagenome assembly JABEBW01 (sample SAMN14506364, study PRJNA622280) | hot springs metagenome | biome: hot spring [ENVO:00000051]|acidic hot spring [ENVO:00002120]; feature: spring [ENVO:00000027]|sediment [ENVO:00002007]; material: sediment environment [ENVO:01001048]...
TAGTTCTTGACGATGAGCAGCACCCCCGCGCCGCCATGCACGGCCTGCCCGGCGGCAAAGATCTGATCCGGCGTTGGGCTCGTGAAGACTTCGCCGGGGCAGGCGGCGTCCAGCATGCCGGAGCCTACGAAGCCCCCGTGCATGGGCTCGTGCCCGGAACCACCGCCGGATACCAGGGCGACCTTGCCCGGCACCGGGGCGTCTGCACGCAGGACGTAGCGCGGGTCCTGCTCCACGCGAATCAAATCGGCGTGGGCCAGCGCCATACCTTCCAGGGCTTCACGAACGATATCGTCGGGCCGGTTCATGAGGGCTTTCATTGCGGTGCTCCTTCCTTTGCCTTGCGTGCGTCCACGTCCTTACGTACCTCTTCCAGAGCGGTCTGCAGCTTTTCCAGTTTGAAGCCAAGCCCATGCTGTTCGACGTGGGGCTGGCGTTCCTGGAGGAGCTTGGCGTGAGCGTATAGTGTACGACCGATAGATTCATCCTAGACGAAAACGGCAATGCTGGCATCAAGGGATTGGAGTGGACCGATGCTTGAGTGAGCGCTGGAGATCTGTCGCTCTTTGACTAAATACCGATCGGTCGGTATGATGAAAATACGGGTGGCCGCAGCTGGCCTTCAGCCCGTTTTGTCCTAATAACCTGACATGCAAAAGGAGCAAAAGGCAATGGATCTGAAACTTACTCCACCGGAACAGGCACAAGGTGACCTTGCGCAAATTTATGCCGAGATACAAAACGCTTTTGGTGGTGTTCCCGAAGGCTTGCAGCTTTTTGGGGTGAGTCCCGTATTGCTGCGCAGTCAATGGCAGAATCTGGGATATTTCGCTCAGCACCCACACTTGTCCGCTAATTTCTTTGCCTTGTTGCGGTACATCCTCTCGGAGGAGGGCAACTGCCAATTCTGCATCGGTTTCAATGAAGCCCTGCTCCTCAATGCCGGATTCAGTAAATCCGCCATTGCCAATGCACGTCAGAATCCAGCGCAAGGCCCATTGGAGGATCGGGAAAATGCCCTTCTGGACTACGTCCTTAAAGCGGTGCATGATCCGCATAGCGTGGGCGCAAAGGAAGTGGAGCGATTGCGTCGTTTGGGCTGGACGGATCAGGACATCTTCGATGCCGTGGTCCACGGAGCGCAGCATCAAGCCATCGATACCGTGTTCGAGACCTTCGGCGTGGCACCCTACGTGCCCGCCTGAGCGGCGAGTTCGTCGTCGAATCGCCGAAGTGTGAGTACGGGGGCTGGTGGTCTGGGCCCCTGTGAGGGAGTGGGGAGCTATTTTAGATTCTGTAGTGCAAGACCAGTCGGGTACGGCTCTGGATGGTGCCCGTGATCTCGTAGAAAGTCTTTGTCTCCTGGCCGAGAGATTGACGGAGGGAGCGCTCGCGTCGGTCATGCTGCTGGACGGTGAGGGGGTTCTGCGCCTCTTTGCGGCACCGTCGGTGCCGGAAGCAGCGCGCGAGCGACTGGATGGGCTGCGCCCGGGTCCGGAGAGCGGTTCCTGTGGCAATGCGGTGCTGCGCAACGACTCCGTCTTTGTCAGCCAGACCTTGCGCGATCCACGTTGGGCGGGGCTTCGGGATCTGGCCGAAGAGTTCACCCTTCTGGCGTGCTGGTCCACTCCCATCCGCAATAGCTACGGCAATGTCCTTGGGACTTTTGCCCTATCGAGCTTTACGGAGCGGGCCCCAAATCGCGAGCAGGTGCGTCTGTTGGAAAGCATCGCTGCAGTGATTGCCGACGTGCTTTTTCAGGAAGAGCGCGACGGGCGGGATCGTTGCTTCGCGGCGGCCCTGCGAGCCATCGACGAGGGCGTGGTGCTGACCGATGCCGAGCAGCGGGTGGTGTACGCCAACCCCGCCTTTCTGCGCCTGAGCGGCTACGAACTTGCGGATATCCTGGGCAAGAACTGCCGCTTCCTGCAGGGGCCGGATACCGATCCCGCCACGCGTCAGAGTCTGCACGATGCCCTGGCCGAGGGCAGGGTCTTCCACGGCGATATCCTCAATTACCGGCGGGATGGCACGCCGTTCTGGAACGCCCTGAACATCAGCCCGGTACGCGATGCGCAGGGGCACATCACCCACTTCGTCTCGGTGCAGCGAGACGTGACCCTGTCGCGCCGCACCGAACAGGAACTGCGCCTGTCGGCGCAGGCCTTCGAGACGCAGGAAGGCATCCTGATTACCGATGCCCAGCGTCGCATCGTAAAGGTCAACCAGGCCTTCACCCGGGTGACCGGGTATACCCTGGAGGAGGTTCGTGGGCTGACCCCAGCTATCTTGCAATCGGGCAACCAAGACACGGATTTCTACGAGACCATGTGGCGGGAGATCGAGCGGGAAGGGGCCTGGCAGGGAGAGATCTGGAACCGGCGCAAGAATGGCGAGGTCTATCCGGAGTTTCTGAGCATTACTGCGGTGCAGGACGGTAACGGGCAGGTCAGCCATTACATCGGGCATTTCTTCGATATCAGTCACCACAAGGCGCGGGAAGCCACTCTGGAGCGTCTGGCGCGCCACGATCCCCTGACGGATCTGCTCAATCGCCGAGCGCTGGACGAGGAACTGCTGCGCGCGCAGCGCCGTGCCGATGCGCAAGAGCGTCTCCTGGCCGTGGTGATGCTGGATCTGGACGACTTCAAACCCATCAACGATCGCTACGGTCACGATCAGGGAGATGCCCTCCTGGTGCTGGTGGCTCAACGACTGCGCGATCATTTGCGGCGCAGCGATGCCATCGCCCGCCTTGGGGGGGACGAGTTCGTGCTGATGCTGGAGGACCTGCGCCAGCTGGATGAGCTGGAACCCATCCTGGACAAGCTGCAGCGCGCCCTGTGTCAGCCCTATCGATTGCGCGATGGGGTCGAAGTGCAGATCGGTGTCAGCATGGGGGTGAGCATCTATCCCTTCTCCGCCCAGGGGAACCTCGATGAGTTGCTGCGGGAGGCGGATCAGGCCCTGTTCGCCGCCAAGCAGCAAAAAGGACAGCGTTTGCGTCCCTGGTCCTTCTGGGAGCCGCCGCAGAGCGCGAGGCGGCTCTATCCTTTGCGGGAACGCTTTCGGACCCAGGGCGCCGAGGCCTGGTTTCAGCCCGTCTGGGATCAGCAGTCCGGTCGGGTCGTGGGGATCGAGGCCCTGGCCCGCCTGCGCGGCGACGACGGTTCGGTCCTCGCGCCCGGCGAATTCCTGCCCCAGCTTCAGGAAACCGATATCTTCGATCTGACCAACCAGATCCTTGAGCAGTCTTTGACGGCCCTGACGGCTCTGGAGGATCTGGATCCAGAGCTCTGGGTGTCGGTGAATCTCGATCCCCAACTCATCGGCATCACCTGCCTCAAATGTGTGCAACAGATGCTGCAGGGCCAACGGATCGCACCCCAGCGGATCGTCTTTGAGCTCCTGGAGAGTGGTGACTTTCTGGATCGGCGTCTGGCGCAGGACCATCTTCTCGATCTCAAAGCCATCGGCGTCCGGCTCGCCCTGGACGATATCGGTAGCGGCTACTCTTCGCTGCTCCGCCTCAAGGAACTGCCCATCGACAAGATCAAGTTGGATCAGTCCTTTGTCCGTGGTCTGGAGGAGCGGCCCGGCGATCTCCACTTCGTCGAGGCTTTGCTGGAACTCAGTTCCAGCCTGAATGTGGAGCTGGTGGCGGAAGGTGTGGAGACGGCTGCCATTCGCGATGCGGTGGCGGTGGCGGGGGTGCGCTATCTGCAAGGTTATGCCATCGCCCGCCCCATGCCCCTGGACGCTCTGCGTAACTTCCTGGTCTCGGGCTGCGAACCCCTGCGCCAGTCGGGCCCGCGCAGTCTTCTGGGGATCTATGCCGAACAGATGAGCGAGCACGCGGTCTTGCGCAAGGCACTGCGTCAATCCTGGACCATCCTCGATCTGCCGTCCCTGCGGGACCCCCAGAATTGTCCTACCTATCGGGATATCTGCCGCCTACCCGATGCGGATGCTCAGCAGATTCTCGCGGTATATCGCGACTACCACGAGGCCATTGCCGCCTTTGCCGACAAGGATGCCGAGCATTGGATGCAGCGGGTGGAAGAGCTGGAGCGGCAACACCGGCGCTTGTCCGACGCCCTGCTGGGTGCCATTCGCGTTGCGAGTGCCACATCTTCGCAGTAGTGACCAAGCTGCGACGAAAAACCCTACCGCTGGGGTAGGGTTGGCAAGCGCTCAGCCGGTGCGTGCAAACGGCAGCGGCCGATGGTACCTGCTCAGTGCATGGCGCCTTCCACTTCCTTGGCAAAGGCGGGATCCCGCTGGGTCTCCTGCAGAAGCTCGGTATAACGCTGCGCCGTCAAGTGGTGCTGGGCCAGGATGGCGTTGGTTTTGGCCATGTACTCGTTCTTGAGTTTCTCCTTTTGCGCCGGGGTCAGTTTGGGATTCATGGCCTCCTGGTGCACCTGGTTGTTCAGACCCTGCAACTCCTTGGCGGCACTGGCAAAATCGTGGAGCTGGGCGGGGCTCAGCTGGGGGGTTGGGGCGGCAAAGGCGCCGTTGGCCAATAGCAGGCAGGTGCCGGCCGCAAGGATCAGACCACCGATCCGACTCGTACCGTGTGCTGCGCGCTGGGAATGCTGCGTCGAAATCCTGTGCTTCATGAAGCCCTCCACTTGAGTATCGGTGCGAATGAGAACTCTCTACCTACATGATATATAAGCAGATAGTGTGATCCGACCGGGATCGGACCGAGTCACCATAACCCACCGTCAGCGCCCGCTGCAAGGTCCCCATGCCCGGAGCGTGATCAGCCAGTAAAAGCGGCGTCGACGGCGTCCTGAAAGCGCGCGCAGGGCAAGGTCGTGAATCCGGCCAGCCGCGGATGCTCGCCGCGCGGCAAAATGGCGCGGGAAAAACCCAACTTGGCCGCCTCGGCTAGGCGCGTATCCGTCGCCGCCACCGGCCGCACCTCCCCCGCCAGACCCAATTCGCCAAAGACGACGGTGCCGTCGGATAAGGACCGATTGCGGAAGCTGCCCAGCAGGGCCATGGCCACGGCCAGATCCGCCGCCGGTTCGTCCACCCGAATCCCGCCGGCGATGTTGACGAAGACATCCTGATCGAAGAAAAAACTGCCCCCGTGGCGATGCAGAATGGCGAGGAGCAGGGAGAGGCGATTGGGATCGAGACCAATGGCCACCCGTCTGGGGTTGGCCAGGGGACTGGGCGTGACCAGGGCCTGAACCTCCACCAATAGGGGCCGCGTGCCCTCTTGGGTGGCCAGCACCACGCTCCCGGGCACGGGTCGCTCGTGTTGGGACAGGAAAAGGCGGGAGGGATTGCGGACCTCCTGTAGCCCCTTTTCCTGCATTTCGAAGACCCCCAGTTCGTTGGCAGCACCGAAGCGGTTCTTGATGGCCCGGATCAGTCGGTAGGGGCTGCCGGCTTCACCCTCGAAATAGAGGACGGTGTCCACCATGTGCTCCAGCACTCTGGGCCCGGCGATGGCGCCTTCCTTGGTCACGTGGCCCACGAGAAAAACACTGGCCCCCGTTGCCTTGGCGTGGCGTACCAGGCGCCCGGCGCATTCACGCACCTGGGCGACGGATCCAGGGGCGGATTGCAGGCTATCGCTGTAGAGGGTTTGAATGGAATCCACCAGGACCACCGACGGTTTTTCGGCCTCCAGAATATCGGCGATGAGCTCCCAGCGATTCTCGGCCACCACGCGGATGGTCTCGGCCTGGACCCGCAAACGGCGCGCCCGCAGCGCGACCTGCGCGGACGATTCCTCCCCCGTGACATACAGTACCCGCTGGCTGCGGCTCAAGCCCTCGGCGATTTGCAGCATGAGGGTGGATTTGCCGATCCCCGGTTCACCACCGAGGAGGATGGCGGCACCCGCCACCAAGCCGCCACCCAGCACCCGGTCCAATTCTCCGAGCCCCGTGTGTTGGCGAGTGGTGGCATCGACGGCGATGGCGTTGAGGTATTCGGGGCTGCTGGCCACGGCATAGGCCGAGCTACCAGCGCGGACCTGGGACCGCTCTGAGCGTTGTTCGACCAGGCTGTTCCAGGCGCCGCAGTCGGGACAGCGTCCCAGCCACTTGGGACTCGTGCCCCCGCATTCCTGGCAGACGAAAAGGGCCTTGTCGCGACTCACGGGACGAGCACTCGCGGAACCCGGGCCTGGATACGGGTGCCCAGCTCATAGGGGATGGTGCCCAGCCGCTCGGCCAGGGACTCCAAAGGCTCGGCTCCAACACCCATGAGGGTCACCCAGTCGCCTTCCTGGGCGTCGCTGTCTTGCAGGTCCACAAAGAGGAGATCCATGCTCACCCGCCCCAGGGTTTGGCTGCGTTGCGATCCAATCCACACCGGCGCTCCCTGCCCCAGGTGCCGATCAAAGCCATCGCCATAACCGCAGGCCACCACGCCCACCCGCTGTTCGTGGAGGGCTTGGTAAGCGGCGCCGTAGCCCAGCCATTCGCCCGGCGCGAGGCGACGGGTGGCGATGATCTGCGCCTGCCAGGAAAGCGCCGGGCGAAGACCGAGGTCGCGACCGGTCTGCCCCGGAAAAGGGGAGAGTCCGTAGAGCATGAGGCCCGGACGCATCCACGGAAAGCGCGCCTCGGCCAGGGCGAGGATGGCTCCGGAGTTGGCCAGAGAGTGCTCGCCCAGGGTCCGCTCACCCCATTGGCCGATGGCGGCGCGAAATTCACGAATTTGCCGGACGTTGTGGGGGTCATCGGGGGTGTCGCTGCGGGCAAGATGGCTCATGAGGCCCAGGATGCGCAAAGGGCTATGCACGGCGGACAAGGCCTCGAACACCGGGCCCAGAGCCCTCGGGGCGAAGCCCAGACGATGCATGCCCGAATCCACTTTGATCCAGATGGACAAGGGCCGATCCCAGCGTTGTTCTTGCAGCCAGGCAAGCTGCGCGGCACGGTGGATGACCAGGATATGGCCGCGGGCCGCGGCCAAGGGGATCTCTCCGGGCGCAAAGGGCCCGGCCAAAAGGCAGGCCGGCGGTCCCAGGGCCAGGTCATAAAGCTGCTCCGCCTCCTCCATGCTGGCGACGGCAAAGCCCTCCACCCCGGCCCGGGCAAGCTCCGGCGCACAGACCGCGAGGCCATGGCCATAGGCATTGGCTTTGACGGCCGCCATGAGCTTCGCCCCGGGCATCCGCGTCCGCGCCACAGCGACGTTGTGGGCCAAGGCGGAGGCGGAGATACAGGCGCGGACGGGGCGGGTCATGTGGCCAGTTTAAGCCGACCACGGCGGAAAAGCACGGGAGACACCGCGCCGGGACTTGGCACGGTACCAACGACGGAGTTAAAAACGGTAGGCCAAACCCAATTCCATACCAAAGAGGTTCGTGGAGGAGGGGGGTTCCCGGACCGTGCCGGGGATTTGCACTATGGGCGTTCCCTGATAACTGATGGTCTCGAGAGACGGATACTCTTTGGTGCCGGTGTACGTGAAGTGGGTAAAATTCAGACCGCCGAAGATATGCCAGTTTCGGCTCAGAGCGTAGTCTGCACTGATTTTAATGCGTTCCTGGCCGCTAGTGCCAAACCCACCGCTGAAACCGGTGTCTGAGACGGTATATGGTCCACTGCTAGTCACCGTACCGGGGACGTCGATGCCACCACCAACGACCGCCAAAAACTGGCCGTCTACCCCAACCACGAAACGTGGTGTCACCGCATATTGGAATAGAGCGCCGAGGCCGACGAGACCGGAGTGGTAATGTTCATCATAGCCGCCAGGACCTTGCAGACGACGATCCCAATTCTGATAACCGCCAGCGACGTAGGGCGTGAGCATCGCGTTGGAGGAAAGGAAAAACCCCTTGCCCAGTCGGGCGATCACGCGATTTGTCGTGGCATTGTCCGTCGTGTTCAAGTGCTCTGCGGGTGTAGATCCGTGGTAGGCAATGCCACCTGAGGAGTAGTAGTAGTTTATTGCGAAGTAGAGGTTTTGAGTGAGTTTGTCGTTCATGCCACTCAGATGCACCGTAAAGCCAGGCATCCAACCGGACTCGATATCGGAGCCATAGGTGGGCGCTGGAGAGATGTGCTCCTGGTAGTTCATCAAGGTGCCGGTGGCTGCGATGCCGATCTCGTTATTGGCTGCCACAATGGGATTGTCCGACTGCGCCTGGGCCAGAGTGCTGAGACCCATGGCGGTGAGGGCCAAAGCAAGGATGCGAATCTTCATGCTTCTCTCCATTGATGATTGGGGTGGGGGCTTCAGCATTTGCTGTAATGCTGTGCCTGCAGGTAAAAGTAGTACAAAGCCGTATTCTGTCAAGCCGAGACAATGGGGTGGGGTGCCGAGACGGTTGGACGAGGTGCGAGGTACCTCGCTAAGCGTAATCCCCCGGTGGGGCGTAGTTCTCGAAGCGGGTGTACTCGCCGAAGAAACTCATGCGCACGGTGCCGATGGGGCCGTTACGTTGCTTGCCGATGATGACTTCGGCGATGCCTTTGACCTCCTCGTTGTCCTTGTTGTAGACCTCGTCGCGGTAGAGGAAGAGGATGAGATCGGCGTCTTGCTCGATGGCGCCGGACTCGCGCAGATCCGACATCTGCGGACGTTTCTCGGTGCGGTTCTCGAGGCTGCGGTTGAGCTGGGAGAGGGCGATGACGGGTACCTGGAGCTCCTTGGCGAGCGCCTTTAAAGAGCGGCTGATTTCCGAAATTTCCGCCACCCGATTGTCGGAGCGTCCCGGCACCTGCATGAGCTGCAGATAGTCGACGATGATGAGGCGCAGATCTTGCTCGCGCTTGAGGCGGCGGGCGCGGGAGCGCAGTTCACCGGGTGTCAGGGCAGCGGAGTCGTCCGTGAACAGGGGAGCTTTACCGAGCTCGCCGATGGCCATGGCAATGCGGGGCCAGTCGTCGTTACCGAGGCTGCCGTTGCGCAGGCGGTGCTGATCCACCCGCCCACGCGAGGAAAGCGCCCGCAGCACGATCTCCTCCGTCGGCATTTCCATGCTGAATACCGCCACCGGCAGCCCCTCGGAGCAGGCCACGTGTTCGGCAATGTTCATGGCGAAGGCGGTCTTGCCCATACTGGGTCGCCCGGCCACGATGACCAACTGGCCGGGGTGCAGGCCAGAGGTTTTCTCGTCCAGATCGGCAAAGCCGGTGGGCAAACCGGTGACGGTCTTGCGCTCGCGGGCGTTGGCCTCGATACGATCGATGACCCGGGGTAGCGCATCCTTGATGCGGGTGAAGGCTACCGCGTCCCGCTTCTGGCCCTGGGCCAGTTCAAATATCCGCCGCTCGGCCTCCTCCAGCAGGGTCTGGGCATCCCGTCCCTCGGGTCGGTAGGCCAGATCGGCAATTTCCCGCCCGGCATGGATGAGTGCGCGCAGGATGGCGCGATCGCGCACGATGCTGGCGTAGGCAGGCACGTTGGCCGCCGAAGGGGTGGCATTGGCCAATTCCACCACGTAGGCGACGCCGCCAGCCTCCGCCAGAAGCTCGTGATCCTGCAGGTACTCGGCCAAGGTGATGGCATCCAGGGGCTTCTGCTCCAGGAGCATCTGCCCGATGCAACGATAGAGCACCTGGTGGCGTTTCTGATAGAAGTCCTCCGGGCTCAGCAGGTCGGCGATGCGATCCCAGCTTTCGGGATCGATGAGCAGGCCGCCGATGACCGACTGCTCTGCCTCTAACGAATAGGGCAGGGCCTTGATGGCACCGCCATCCTGCAGGGCAAAGGGATAGTCCATGCCCGGGATCCCGGGTTCAGGCGCGTTCCACCACCACGTGGATGTCCAGCTCGACCTCGGGGTGGAGGTGGAGGCGGGCCGTGTGCTCGCCAACGCGCTTGATGGGGCCATCGGCCAAGCGCACCTCACTGTGGCTCACCGGATGGCCCATCTCGCCCAGCAGCCGGGCGATGTCGTGGTGGCTGACGGAGCCGAAGAGGCGGCCATCTTCACCAGCCTGCAGGGCAATACGCACGGCCACATCAGCGAGGGCGGCGGCGCGCGCCTGTGCCGCCTGTAGACGTTCCTGTTCGGCCGCTTCCAGAGCGGCCTTGCGCTCGGCAAAACTCGCGAGGTTGCTGGGTGTGGCGAGGACGGCCTTACCCTGAGGGACCAGGAAGTTACGCCCGTAGCCGGGGCGTACCTCGACGACGTCACCCAGACGACCGAGCTTGTTGATACGTTCCAACAGTATGACTTTCATGTGGACTTCCCTCTAAAGTTTATGCACGGAACCGGTATGAGTCCGGCCCCCATTCTTGGATTACGATCCCGGCGGGCGCAGGCGTCCATGCCAGGAAAAAAAACGGTCCAGAATACCCAGCAGCATCACCGGCAAGGCCAGCTGCGACAGGAGGATCAGGCCCAGATAGAACAGCACCAGCCCCCAAGCCGGCCAGCTGCGCAGCACAAACCACAGATGTACCAGACTCAGGCCCTGAAGCAGGTAGAAGGCGCTCAGAAAGAGCGTCAGATTCTCTGCCCACCACAGGCCAAGTCCCGTCAGCACCAGACTGGCGGCGGTGCTGAGCAGAAACGGCCAGATCCACCAGGAGGGCAGAACCAGATTCGAGAAAGGCCGCTGTACGCGCAGATCGCCCTGCAGCCGTTCACGCCAGCGGCTGGCGAGAACCCCGGCTACGGTCCCCATGAGCACTACCCCGAGGGATACGACCCCGGGCGTGAAGGGGACCACCAGATCGATGGCCTCTTTCTGCTGTGTGCTCAGGCGCTCCGCCAGGGGCTTCAGGAGCGTTGCCAGCTGGCTTTGCCAATATTCCGGGCCCGCGGCACCGGGTAGGACCCAGAGCGTCACGAGGAGGCTCAGTAGACCCAGGACCGCCAGTGCCCAGAGCAGGCCACGCCAGTCTTCACGCCACAGCAGCCCTTCACCGATGAGGCGACCGGGAAGCCAGGCGAGGAGAACGAAGGCCACGGCAAAGGCCGGACTCCAGGTGACTATGCCCACGCCGATGGTGGCTATGGCCAGTACTTCCAGGCTTTCCTTGCGTCCCGCCTGCATGGTCACCAGCGCCAACAGGGCGACGACGTTGATCAGGAGCGGCAGGGCCAGTACCGGCAGCAACCGCGCCAGCGCAAACAGGAGGACGATGGCGGCGCTGGCCTGCCAGCGACCACTGAGGAACCAGCCCAGGAAACCCGAAGACTGGTCTGCCCTGTTCACCTTCGCGGCAACCCGAGCTCAGCGCACGACGTAAGGCAGGAGCGCCAGGAAGCGGGCCCGCTTGATGGCCGTCGCCAGGATCATCGCCATCCCGATCCCGGTCCCGATCTCTTTGCTGAAATGCCATGATGTGAACTCCTTGACTGATGGTGCTCCGACGGCGGCCTTATTCGCCAGCGGCTGTCTGCAATTCTTCCTGACCCTCGCTGCGCTCGCGTCGGTCGTTTTCGTCCCGGGCGAGGAAGGAGGGCTGGGTGATGGCCTCATCCCGCGCCAGGATCAGGTGACGCAGCACTGCGTCGCTGAAGCGGAAGGCGTCTTCCAGTTCCGCCAGGGCGGCGGCAGAGCATTCCACATTCATGAGGATGTAGTGGGCCTTGTGGGCCTTCTTGATGGGATAGGCCAGCTGGCGCCGACCCCAGTCTTCCAGGCGGTGAATGGTGCCGCCGTCGCCTTCGATCATGCCGCGATAGCGCTCGATCATCTGGGGAACCAGCTCGCTCTGGTCGGGGTGGACCAGAAAAACAATTTCATAGTGCCGCAAAATAAAGCTCCTTACGGTTCACGGGGAGTCCGGACGCCGATCGTCCGAACAAGGAGACACCGGAAAAAAGGTGAGCGCGTATTCTACCTGTTGCCCCGGGAAAAACAAGCGCTTGCCCCGTGCCGGGGTAGAGGCAGTGCGCCGGCATGATGGCGGGGATGCCGGCAGCGATGAGGGTACGAAAAGGCTTCAGATCCGCTTGCAGCAGTGGCCAGGGACGGAGGTCTTCGGGCAGGCTGGTGTGCGAATCCGCCGTCACTGCGCCGTGTCCCGGAAAATGCTTGGCGACACCGGCAAGGCCCTGTTCCTGCAGGCCAGACCATAGCGCTCCTGCCAACTGCGCTACCCACTCTGGCCGGTCGCTCAGGGCCCGATCGCCAATGACCTCGGAAACTCCCCAGTCGATATCCACACAGGGCGTAAAATCGAGGTCGATACCCAGATCGCGCAACTCAGCGGCAAGCAGTCGACCCCAGTCGCGGGCAAGATCGATGGCGCTCTCGATCCCTTCCGCCTCGGCCAGACGTCCCAGAGCGCGCTGCGGTGGAAAGCGGGTAACGCCCTCGCGCAGGCGCTGCACCCGCCCGCCCTCCTGATCGATGCCGATGAGCAACGGTGGCTGGCGCAAGGCCCGTATCTCCCGACAAAGCTCTGCTACCTGCAGGGCCGACAGACAGTTACGGGCGAAAAGGATGACGCCGCCGATGGCCGGATCTTGCAGGAGCTCGCGCTCGGCAGCGTCCAGCTCGCTGCCCCCCAGGTCCACCATGAGTGGACCGCGGGGCAGGACTACCGGTTTAACTGCGGAAGGCTGGGTCATGGGATTGGGGTTCCGAGCTGGGCTTGCTCCGGGCAGGATCGGCCTGTACCAGCTCGAGGTCCGGGGGCATGGAGATGGGCAGGGAGATGCTGGTCAGCTGACTGCTGAACCCATGCACGTGTACGGGGACGATCATCATGCTGAAGCCATCGTGCTGCAGGCGATCCTGGATGATGAAGCTGACCTCGTCGTGGAGGATGCTCCAGATGGCATTACGGTGCTTGGAATCGATCACCCGCCCAGCAAAGAAGATGCTTTGCGGGAAGTAGCGTATGGCCACGTTGGCCAATTCTTCCATGGCCTGGATGCGGTCGGTGCCGTAGGTGGCGAACCAGGTGGCGGGCATGCCCTGACTGCGGCAGAAGGCCACGTACTGGTTGCCCTCAGTCTCGACATAGACCTTGAGTTGCTCTACGGCCTTGCGGCCCTTGAATTCACCCTGGCCAACGATTCCGGCCAGGAGAAAAACGTAGTTCTTGACGAAACCGCCCACCATGCGGTGTGCCGTCAGCAGCGTGTGCAGGCCCAGACCGTCGAAGCGATGCACGAAAAAGACGGCGGTATTGGCGCGCGGGTCCAGAGGCAGGGGCGGGCCCGGCTGGATATCTTCGGGGACGATATCGAGCATGGTCTCGTCCAGTTCGCGGGTGAGTTTGCCGAGCTCCTGATAGTGGCGATAGATGAACCAGGCAAGGACGATGACGATGCCGGTGACGAGGAGGGTAAACCAGCCACCGGCATCGAACTTCTCAAAGATGGTGATGAGCAGGATGGATGCCGTCACCACGAGCCCGATGCTGCTCACCACCAGGCGTTTGGCCCAGGCCGGATGCTGCCCGCGCTGACCCCACCAGTGGCGGGAGAGCCCCGCCATGGTCAGGGTAAAGGTGATGAACACGTTGATACTGTAGAGCACCACCAGCACCCGTACCTGCCCGCCGGTGGCCAGGAGGATGGCGATGGCCGCCGCGCCGATGAGGAGGACACCGTTGCGGGCGACGAAGCGGTCCGACAGATAGGAAAAGCGTTCGGGCAACCAGCGGTCCACCGCCATGTTGGCCATGACGATGGGCGCGGTGATGATACCGTTGTTGGCGCCAACGAAGAGGAGCAGCCCTTCGGTGAGCAGAGTGAACCAAAGGGCCGCCGGCGCCAGGTGCAGGCCACCCACGGTCCAGTGCTCGGTGATGCTGCGATAGAGCACGGCATTGAGGGTCTGCCCGTGCACGATTTGAACGTGGTAAAGCAGATACAGAAAGATCAGGCTGCCTGCCACCAGGGACAGGGAAATGGCCAGATAATTCATGGCGCGACGACCCGTCTGTGCGCGCGGCTCGCGCAGCATGTGGACGCCATTGGCAACGGCTTCGAGGCCGGTGTAGGTACCTCCCCCCATGCTGAAGGCGCGTAATACCAGGGCGATGATGAAGAGCAGGCCAAAATGACCGAGATCGCTCTGGGTGCTGCGGACCGTATCCTGAGCCACCTGTGGCAGTTGCGGCAGGTGCGAGAATAGTCCCCAGCCCAGCACGAGGATATGGCTGACTATGAAGCCCAGAAAAATGGGTAAAAGGATCTTGATGGATTCCTTGGCCCCACGCAGATTGATCATCACCA
>JABEBW010004389.1_pt1 | contig 14120 bp, 19 predicted proteins | sample 7245961 | NCBI WGS metagenome assembly JABEBW01 (sample SAMN14506364, study PRJNA622280) | hot springs metagenome | biome: hot spring [ENVO:00000051]|acidic hot spring [ENVO:00002120]; feature: spring [ENVO:00000027]|sediment [ENVO:00002007]; material: sediment environment [ENVO:01001048]...
TACCAATAGTGTAAGCCTACTGTTTACTTGGCAGAAGGCCAAAAAGTTAAAAACTTGTTTATAGAGTATAAGTAATGTTTATGGCCAGGGAATACACAAAATTTGAAAAAGCAAGAATAATAGGTGCAAGGGCGCTGCAACTTGCTTACGGCGCGCCTCCACTCATAAAGGTGCCAAAAGGTACAATCAATCCTATAGATGTAGCTGAACTTGAATTTGAAAAAGGGGTTATACCAATAACAATAATTGAGGAGTAAGGCTATGCAGATTGCTATAACCCAGGCCAACCTGACGCTTTACGGAGGTGCTGAAAAGGTAGTACTTAAGATTGCACAGCATTACAATGCAACTATTTATACAGCCGAGTACAATGAAAGCACAACCTTTCCTGAATTCAAAGACTTGGACATTGTTACAATAGGCTCAAAAAGGCTCGGGCGGCTGCTGCCATATGGAAGGGTAATGCAGGGGCTTAATTACGGCATGGCCTTTTACAATGCAAAGCTCGATGACTACGATGTAATAAATGCGCACATTGCGCCAAGCCACTGGATAAGGCATAAAAACGACCATGTGCTCTGGTATTGCCATACTCCACTTCGCGATGTATATGACCTTTACAGCTATAGGCTAAGCTTAAAAAAATGGTACCAGAAACCAGCATACATGCTTGGAGCAAATGCGGTAAAGGCAATAGACAAAAAAATGGTAAAAAAAATAGAGTACATATTCGCAAACAGCGCAAATGTAAAAAACAGGATAAAAAGGTATTATGGGAGAGATGCGGTTGTGCTCAATGGTGGCATAGATTACGAAAACTTTGATTGCAGAGATGACAGAAAATATTTCTTTTACCCGTCAAGGATATCGCCAAACAAGCGGCAAGATTTTGCAATAAGGGCATTTTTGGAAGCAAAAAATAGGCTTAAAGGATACCAACTCATTATATCTGGAGCAGTATCACAAGACAGGGCATTTCAGGAATACTATGAAAAGATAAAAAAGATGGTGTCAAATGAGCCGAGCATCAAGATACTGGTTAATGTATCAGACAGCGAGCAGAAAGAGCTGTATTCAAATGCTACCGCAGTTTTATACCCTCCAATAAATGAAGATTATGGGCTTGTGCCCCTTGAGGCAATGGCATCTGGAAAGCCAGTCATTGCAGTAAATGAAGGCGGGCCTAAGGAAACTATAGAAAACGGGAAAACGGGCTTCCTGGTGAACAATGAAAGGGAGATGGCAGAAAGAATGGTATACATTGCTGAGCATCCAGCAATAGCCCATGAGATGGGAAAGAGAGGCGCAATTAGAGTAAAAGAAAAGTATTCGTGGAAAAGGTTTTTTGAGGAGTTTGACAAAGGCCTAAAAAAAGTGGCCAATAGCTAACGCTAGCTAAAATGTTGCTTCACTGCCCCTTATTGCTTTTGGCCTCCTGCTCTGGAGGAATCAACTCAATGGCATATTTTGATATGACAGATGCAGCATAATCGAGTACCTTCTTTATGTCACTCATTGTGTTTGCGCCTGTGCATATCATCTTGCCATTCTTAAAAAGGATGATTACGGCCTTTGGATCTGATATCTTGAATATTGCGCCGGGAAACTGCTCAGGCTCATAGTCTACAGCCCTAACATTCTTTGAGAGTTCATATAGGTCTATGACAGCATGTAGAGATGCGCTAACAACAATATTCTCTACCTTTATCTTAGGATGCAGATATGCCTCTTCATCCACTTTTTCTATAACCTTTTTACTTTCCGTCAGATCACCAGCATGCAGATTGGCAAACATAAACACTTCTCATAAGCATGCAGCATAAATTTCCTTTGCACATTTATGTATATACATGCAATGTTAACCTGAGAGTTTTTTTGTCGATGATATTTAGATGGGAAGTTATATATATATTTCTGCATGTGCTTTTTAGACAAGATATGCACAAATAAAAAGCAATAAAAATATATGATGAGCAAGGCAAATATGGAAGCCGGCAAAAGAGGAAGGCCTAGGAAAAAGGCTATGCCTGCAGAAGTTAGAAAGGTATACCTTAACATCAAAAAGGTATATGAGAACCCCACTGTAAGCTGGTATGCAGGAAAATACAGAGCATATGTAACTATGCAAGCATACAGCAAAAAAAGGGGAAAAAAGGCACCGATTACTGCATATATAGGCTGGATAGATAATGGAAAGCTTGTTCCGCCAAAAAGGAAAGCTAATGCAAAGAGAATTGAAGAAACCAGAAAAGAATATGCGAATGCAATTGCTGCGCTTTCAAACAGAAACCGTTATCTGGAAAAAAGGCTAGTACAAGCAGAAACAGCAGAAAAAGGCAGCATACGTTTGCAGAACAGCATACTTACATACCTTTCAATGAACTGCAGGGCAACGGCAAAGGAGATTGCAAAAAGCCTAAATGAGAAGCCAGCTGCCATAATATGCAATATGCATAAGCTTGAAAGAAAGTACGGGATCCATTATACAATAGAAATGAACCTTCCGATGCTTGGCTATTACTGCTTTATTGCATTGGGCAGATTTACAGGGGCTATGCCAACTAGAGAAATGCTTGCAAAGAAGCTTGCAGAAAACAGCAGGGTACAACTTGCTTTCCTTATGGCTGGTGGCAAAGCAGACATTGCAGTTTATTACCTTGAAAGAGTATATGAAAATGAAAAAGATAGCATAAGAGACTGCTATGATGAGCTTGAAGGGGCATTGCATGGATTTAACATAGAATGGACACTTTCCCAATTCTTCATAATTGACGGGCAATTCCCTGTGCGTGATGCTTTCTTTGCAGACCTTAAAGAAAAAGGCATGGAAGATGCAAGAGAGGCCAAACTTACATACAAAAAATTTGCTGTGCTTAAAGAGCTGTTCATAAATGCAAGGCAGCCTTTAAGCGATATAAACCGCAAGTATGGGTTTGATGCCAATTCTGCATACAATGCATTGTGCAAGCTTATCAAAGGCAAAGTAATCCTATGGAATACCATAAATATAGAAAAGGCGCCAGTAAGGTATTATGCATTTATTGAAGCTGTGCCAAGCTCGGCTCAGGCATATGAGGCAGCAAAGGAAAATTGGCTTAAGAACATTGCTAAAAAAAGCGATTATCCTATAAATAAATACGCCTTGGTAGGAGAGATAAATGCGCCAAGGGCTGAGTTTGTGCATATTGTGCCTGTTTTAGACAATGAAGGGCTCGAAAGCGTAATAGGAAACATGCAAAAGCTAGGCATGGCAACATATAAATCAATTATAACAGACGTGCTTGTGGGCAATATACCTTTAAGGAGGTTTGATGAAGCTTATTCACAGGCACAGAAGGCCCTCATAGAAGAATTCTGGAGGACAAACCCAAAGATAAAGAGGAAAAATTACTGGCTTGGCTGAGCACTTGATTGTGCAGCATGCATAAGTTGATTATAGCAAATCAATAAATATAATGCATTATGCCTTCCATGCATTTATTGCCTATGCCAGCATGCAATTGATTACGCATTTGAGTGCATGGCTTTTCAGCATTGCAGGATTGCATAAGAGGCAAAAGCAACTAATATATATATTGCCGTACAAATACACCTAGATGTGCTTTTATAGGTGCAAACATGAGCGATGCTATTACATACTCTACAATGAAGGAGTTAAAAATCGGTAGATATGTCCTGATAGACAATGTACCATGCAGGGTTGTTGACATTGAAACGAGTTCGCCAGGCAAGCATGGTTCTGCAAAAATGAGGGTAACGGCAATAGGTATATTTAATGGCCAGAAGAAAACATTGCTGAAGCCAAGCGATGCAGGCGTTGAAGTGCCTGTAATAGACAAAAAGCGGGCACAGGTTGTCTCTGTTGAAGGCGAGAATGTCCAACTGATGGATCTTACTACTTATGAAGTATATACCGTGCCATTGACTGACGAATTCAAAGACAAGCTTAAAGCTGGAAATGAGGTAGAGGTCATAGAGGCAATGGGCAAAAGGGCGCTTTTAAGGATAACCGCATAAGCGTGATTTTATGGAAATAAAAACACTTTATACAAGAGAGAATAAGCTATTTAACAGGAAGGAGATGTCTTTTTTGGTTAATTTTGACGGGAGCACTGTATCAAAGGAAAAGGCAAAGACAGAAATATGCAAGCTGCTTAACCTAAACCCTGATGGGCTTATTATCACAGGCATAAGCCAAAAAACAGGCATAAGGCAGTGCATAGTTGACGCCCATTATTATGCAAATGCAACAGACATAAAAAAGTTCGAAGCAGCGCACCTGATCAAAAGGCTTGAAAAAAAGAATGAAAAAGCAGATGAGAGCAGCAAAGGCAATGCTGCTGCAGAGCAAAAGGCTGAAAGCAAGCAATAAATAATAATTCAGTGGTTAAAATGGCAGGAGATAAAAAGGAGACAAAAAAAGTAATAAAAGCATATAAGCCAAAAAAGCTATGCCCTAAATGCGGAAGCGGAATGGCAGAACATGAAGATAGGTATGCATGTGGTAAATGTGGCTATACGGAATTCAAAACCAATGAAAAAGGGCAGGAAGGTAAGAAGTAAATATAAAAGGAATAAGTACATTGCTTATTGCGTTTTTGCGATTCTTGTTTTGCTAAGCTTCATAATAATACCTGCACTTTATGCATGCCAATGCATGGATGAGGCAAATGCAGTTGCATTGTCTTCCATGGCTTTGTCGCTTGCGTTTCCTGTTGCATCATTTGCATACCTGTTTGCAAAAGGCAATACATTAAAGCAGAGCATTAAAAAATTAGGGTTGTCAAAAGATAAACTTGCTAAAAGGTATGTGGCACTTGGCATAAGCCTGTTTGTGCTCTTTTTTGCCACACAGATTGCAGCTTCTATAATTGCAAATGCCATGCATTCTGCAATAAATACAAATGTTGAAAGCACAATAGGAAACCTTCCATTATACTTCTTTGTATTTGTTGTGCTAATTGCCCCTTTTGATGAAGAGATATTTTTCAGAGGCTTTTTGGTCCCTAGGCTAGGCATAGTATTAAGCGCACTTCTGTTTGGGGCGCTGCATTACCTAAGCTATTTTTCCCTTGCAGAATTTATAGCAGCGCTGGCATTTGGGCTTGCTGCAGGGTATGCATTCAAAAAGACAGGCTCGCTTTACACAACAGTAATAGGGCATATGCTTTTTGACCTTGTAAATGTTGTGCTGATTTTATGGTAAACCTTATTGTAATAGCAGTAGGCACAGAGCACCAGATAAACCTTGGTTACATAGCAAGAGTATCGATGAACTTTGGTGCAAAGGAATTAAGGCTGGTAAGCCCTAAATGCAAAATCGGCATGACTGCAATAAAATACGCCAAGCATGGCAGTGCGCTATTGAAAAAAAGCAAGGTATATGGAAGTGTAGATGAAGCAACAAGAGACACATTTGCAATTGCAACCACTGCAATTTCTGGCAAATCAGGTATAGGTGCATCAAACAGGCTTGAAATAGGCAGGCTGGCAAGGCTTGTAGAAAATGGCAGGCACAAGAATGTTGCTGTGGTAATAGGCAGAGAGTCAGTTGGCTTGTCAAAGGAAGAGATAGGGGCATGTGATGCATGCACCACATTGGAGCTTGGAAGCAATTACAACACCCTTAATGTATCGCATGCGCTTGCAATAATCCTTTACAAGCTTACAGAAAAAAATTCAGATGAAGTATATGAATTCCCAAGCAAACAGTTTGGCAACCTTATGCTTTTGTTCAGGAGAAGCTTAGATAAGCCTGGCATAAGAAACAAAGATGCTGTATACAATGCATTTAAGCATGTGCTAAAAAGGGCAAACCCCACAAAAAGCGAGCTTGAAACCTTAGCTATAGCATTTGCCAAAAAATCAAAAAAGAAATAGGGCATTAATGCCTTATTTCTTTTCTGCACTTTTCTTGCTTTTGATTATCTTTACCTTTGTAGGAGTCAATATTATTTTGTCCTGGTCTATCCTAGCAATATCGCCATTGATCTTTGTAATGTAGTTTCTTATTTCATCGAGTATTGCATTCCTTGTATTAGGGCGCTTATTCAGCTCTGAAATATTAAGCAGTATAATGTTCTTTTTCTGCAGCTCAGCCTCTATTGCTTGCACATCTGATTCTTGCTGCAGCGAAAAGGGCTTTATATAGAAATCAGCGGGCTCATTTAATACGTCAACTCCTTCCATCTCGTCTGAATTCATATAGTCCTCTACATTTATCTCGTTTACTGTCCCCAACGACTTTCCTAGCTTATCAAAAAATCCCATTTTATACACCTATAGGCGCAGTCGCCTTAGAGTAATTAGGAAAGAATCTTTTTAATCCTTTGCATGCAGCAATGGAAATAAAACAACCAAAGGCAATAAAGGCCAAAAAGCAGCAAAGCCTGGCTTTGCATAAGCAAAATGTATTTACCGTAATATTTAAATATGTATTGAAATATAAATTTATGTAGAAAAGTAAATAAGTGGTTATATGAGTAAAATAATTCCACTTGCAAGAAGAATCGCATGGATAATAGGGCCAGTTGCAGCAATGTCTGCACTTTGCATGAATATGGCATATGCAGCGCCGGGGCTTATATCAGACATATCATATGCAAGGAACCTGCTTGCACAGATAGGCCCTATGATAAGCGCAATGCTTTTTGTCATTGCAGGCATATTCTATGCAATAGGGCAGATTCTACCACCTGAAAAAAGGGCAAGCTTCCATACAACAGCAATAAACATAATAATAGGCGCAGTAGTTGTAGGGGCATTGAGCGTAGCGTCTGAGCAGCTTGCAGTAGCTTCAACACATATCATAAGCAATGTGACAAAGAATATGACTGCAAACGCAAGCATATGATTGCATGATGCTGCCATACAGCAGTTATGAGATAGCATTGGGGCTTATCTCTATAATGATCAGTATATCAGGTATACTGATTGGCATAGGGATAGCCATAGATGACAGAAAATTAAAGGAATTGGGAAAGGAGGAGCTTTACCAGGCTTTTATAAGTGGGGCGATTGTTGGCATTCTGTTTGCCCTGCTGGCGCCAAATGGCCTAGTTTACAACATTGAAGTGGAATTAATAAAGAACACTGCAAGCATGCAGTGCACAGGGGCAATGTCAAGCAATTATGCAGTGTGCTTTGCATACAGCTTTCTTGCAGGCGGAGGCATAAGCATGAACGGCGTAAGTTACCATAGTCTATTAAGCATATCTGTTGGGCTGGCACTTGCCGCCTCGGCAGTATATGGAGTGCTTGCAGTAATTTCTTCTATAAGCATAAGCATTGCAGTTATTTCATTTTCATTCTCTGCGCTTCTTCAGCCGCTTCTGCACCAATTAAGCATTATCATTGGAATGCTTACAATGATAATAGTAGGCATTGAAATACAAGCAATGCTGCTTCAGTTTGTGGCGATAGTTGCGCTGCCAGTATTGCTCCCTACAGGCATAGTACTTCGCTGCTTTTATTTTACGCGAAGGCTAGGCGGCGCAATAATAGCGCTTTCAGTGGCGTTGCTCGTGGTTTTTCCAATGGCATACCTGCTTAATGCGCAGATGATTTCAACATATTCAAGTACAGAAAGCTTCGCCAGCTTAATGTCAAATGCGCAGAACATACAGAATAAAATGTACAGCACATTGAACATGGACAATGCTACAAAAAGCGTTCTATGGGGGCTTAGCAATGATATATCCAATTTTGCAAGCGGTGCGGAAAACGCAATAACTAGTATGTTCAGCTATATTGCAAGCATTATAGTTGAAGTTGTGTTCCTTCCAACGTTTAGCATAATACTCACAATAATATCGGCAAGGGAGATTGCAAGGATTTTGGGAAGCGAGATAACTTTCGGTAAGTTTGATTTGTTTTAAGTGGTAATATGGCAGACATGCACTTTTATGCATTTTTGCTTATTGCAATATCACTGGCGCTAGCATCGCTTTTGTTTATGAATGCCTACCTATTTGCATTTTCTGCGCTAGTGCTTGCTGCTGCAATATCAATGTACAAGCTATGGTATATAATAGAGGCTATTGCATTCAGGCATTCAAATATAATAAAAGTAATTGATGCTTATGAATTAAGCAGCGATAGGAAGGTTGCAATAAGGCATACTGAAAATGGCTTTGTGGCCGTGTCAGCGGCCAGGCTTGACACATCGCAGATAAATGAGATGAGCAAGGAAAAGCTTGAAAGCATAATAGGCAGGATAGGGCTTCCGTTCAAACTTGTCATGAATGTAAAGCAGGTAAATGCAAAAAGCCTAATGGCACAGCTTGTTACCTCTAGGTATGAAAAGGAGCTTGCCCTGTCAAAGGCAAAAAGTACAGGAAACAAAGCTGCTGAAAGGGCTATAGAAAGGCAGCTTGAGCTTATACAAAAGGATATAGATACCATATCAGAAAGCAGGCCGCTGCAGCTCCTCTATTATGTATTTGCATTTTCTGTATCAGACAGCCCAGCAGTTGCAAGGGAAGAGGCACTGGAAAACATAAAAAGCATTGCTGGGGCTTTTGACGGCGCAATGAATTCAAAATCCAGCATTGTAGAGGCAGAAGAGCTTGAAGAGATAATGCTTGCAGACATGCTTATAAAATGATTTTATGGCATTGTCAAACGTAAAGAATATGGCAAAGGGGTTTGCATTAATAAGGAGCAGCGAAGAGCTCGCAAGCAGCAAAGGCATTTACATAGGCGAAAGCGCTGTATACAAATTGCCATTTTTCCTTGACTTTGATGCATTGGTAAACCCTCATGTGCTTATATTAGGTATGACAGGCGGCGGCAAGACATACCTTATGAGGAGCATTGCGGCAAGGCTCCTTTTGTATACTGACGCAAAGGTTGCGGCCATAAACTGGAATGGCGAGTATTCTATGCTTGAAAAGATAGCAGAGAATGGCAGGCTTGAGCTTATCCATGGCAATAGCAATGAAATCAGCAAGCAGATATTCAAACAAATGGAGGATATGCAAAAAAGCGGCATAAAGCCTAAAGGGGTCAAAAAATTGTTTTTTATTGATGAGGCATGGAAGTTAATGAGCAATGAACAGATTGCAGGCATGCTTAGGGAAGGAAGGAAATATGGCTTTGGGGTTGTCATGGCAACGCAGCTTGCAAAAGATGTGATCAATTATGCAATATCAAACGCGGCTACAATAATTGCCTTCAAGCTCCAGAACAGTGATGACTTTAAGCTGCTTAACAGCTCAGGCATAATTGCAGATGCAAATTCAATTTCATCTCTGCCTGTTGGTGCATGCATGATAATGCAGAGGTATAAAAGCAGCCCTGGCAAGATAAGCAGGACATTTGTCAATGTTGATGCAGTTTCCTATGAATCTTGCATTATACGTGGTAACATGGAGTTTGAGATAGACATGAAGGCGTTTGAAAGCAAAACAAGTTCCAGGCTTGGAAAAAAGCGCGCAGAGGAGATAATTGCATATGTTGAAAGCAAGGAAAGGGCAGTTGACCTTAAGTCATTCATAAAGGCGCTGCTAGATATGGGCATAGGCATGGATACAATTGTGCCATATGTAAAGGAGCTTGGAGTTGATGACGTTTCAATAGCGCATGCTTACAATAGCTTGGTTAAGGTGGATTTTGATGGATAGCTCATGGACCCTTTATGCAAAGGCGGCATTTGACAAAAAGCAAGTTGAGAAAAGGATAGAAGCATTGCCAAATGTTGAAAAGCTTGGAGATGGCGCCTATGCAGTATATGAAGCAAAAGGCAATGAAAAGGCATCAGTGCTTGGCATTTACAGCGATGAAATACGTTTCAGCTTCTATACAAACGGCATGGATGCAAGGAGCAAGGCCATCAACATGGCAAGGTTCCTTAGCATACTTGCATTTTTAAATGACATATGTGATGTAAAAATGTCATCGCTATATTCCCCAATTATGGAGCTGCTCATACAAGCGGTAAACATTGACATTGGCAGCTCATATGAAAGCATGGAATGGAAGGCAAACGAACTGGCTGATGCAAATTACAACCTTTTGAGTGAGATAGAAAAAGCGGAAAGCGCGGCAGCAAATGCCGAGAATGAAAACCGCGCGCTAAAAAGGCTTATATGGGAAGCGGTAGAAGAGCTGATGGAAAAAGCAGGGCGGGAAAAGGGTTTTGCTGAGAGGCGCTTGCAGATGGCAGGGCTTTCTGAAAATACTGCAGCAGAGATTGTTAAAGCTGCAATGAGCTACAAAGGCGAACTGCATGAATAGAATAGGAATAATTTTGCTTTTGGCAACGCTTGCATGCATTGCATTTATATTGCCGGAATTTGCTTATCTTGCAATAGGTATAGGGACATTTTTCGCACTAAAAGCATTAGGATCTGCAACATCATCAAAGAGGAAGCTAAAGGTGTATGCATACAAAATCAGCATGTGCAGGCAGCTATTGAAAATGCATGAACTTATGGAGAAGCTTAAAAATGAGGCCAGAGGCCGCGCTATAGGGATAAATGAACTCTGCATGGAACTGGGTATGGAAAGCAGTGCAGAAAATATCAACAAAGTAAGCGCAATGTTGAAAAGCAAATGGCGTGCAGGGGTGCTTGAATTCCATTCAGGTTATGCATGCATGGGAAAATGGCATAGGGAAAAGATTGCTGCAAGATTCATTTATAATAGGCTACTGCTTTCTGGCAGGCTGATTGAAGGGAACAGCAGGCAAATCCTTAAAAAGTACAATGCGTTTGTTGAGTTGGATGCGCTTGCCAATGCATGGAAAAGCAAAACGCAGGCAACGCTGCTTGTGTTTAGCAAGATGCAAAAGAGAAGGGCGATTTTATCAATGCTTGCCATGGATACCAAACGCGCAAAAATGGCAATTATGCTTTTATATGGCTATGCAGTGGTAGAATGTATATAATATTCCAGCCTATATGGAAGGCATGCATACTGGCATTGCTTATTACAATATCCCTGCTGTCATATGTTGCAGCATGCTCTGAAGGCATTGAATGGAAGGCCCATGCTAAGGCCATAGCTATGCTGGCTGCCGCGCTTTCTTTGTGCATCTATGCGGTGTTCTAATGCTTGAATATACAAAGAACCTTTACAGAAAAAAGAGGAGGGCAACAGCCACAAGGCTTTTGCTTGCTTTCATATTCAGCGCAGCAGGCTTTGCAGCATGCAAGGCACTAGGCATTGGAATTCTGCCTGCACTGATAATGCCTTTTGCTGCACTGCCCATAAAGATCGCAGGAGATAGCAAAAAGAGGCTTTGCATAGTAGGTGCCTATGCAATCCTATCTGCAATTGCATTGGCTGTGATTGCATGAGAGGGCAATTCTTAAAGGTAGAGGCAATCCCGTCAGAAGGCATTAATGGAAAGATGCTGCTTGATGCAATTGGAAAAAGGAGCTTTGCAGTGATATACGACTTGCATGATAGGTCTACAAAGCTTTACATTGAAACAGATCAAGATGGAAAGGCGCTTGAAAAGCTTCTTTCACATACAGCAAAAATAGATGCAAGGCTTTGCAAGCCGGTAGAATTGGAAGAAGGCATATGCATTGCATTCTACAAAAGGGCATCAGGCATAGGGCTTATAAAGGACATAATCGGAAGCCAATTCAGAGATGGAAAGGTAATATTGTTCTTTAAGGTTCAAGATGAGAAATCAGCAGAAGAATTCAAAAAAAGATTAGAAAGCAGGCTTTCAAATCAAGGGGTCAAGAGCACGCTGAGCATCCCTGGAAGTTTATTCAGCCCTAGCACCTCATTGCACAGGGATGAATACGAAAGCTCTGAAGAAAGGGAACTGCTCCTTTCTGTATTAGAAGACATAAATAAAACAGTATTGTCTGGCCTGCAAGCATATAGAATTGTTATGGAAATTACCGGCAAAAGCGCAGATGCAATCAAAAGCGAGCTTGAAAGGCACATTATTGCCATGCATATTGAAAAGAAAGGCAAAATGGAATGGGATGATGCATTTGAGCTTGCAAATAAATGGGATGGAATGCATTATGGCTCTGATTACATATCAAGCCTTATAGAAGCGTATGGTTCAGGCCTGCACTATCCAGTTAAGACTGCAGAAAGAAAGGGCAAAAGAGCAGGCATATCTATAGGTACATATGTGGAAAACGGAATAACAGAAACCAATGAAAAGATAAGGATACCGCTTGACTCATTTAATCTGGGTTTTATCATATCTGGGCTGCCTGGATCAGGAAAGACAACAGAAGCAATGTCAATTGTGCACCAGATTAGAAAGCACATGCCAAACATTGCTATACTTGCCCCGACAAACGAATGGAATGCGTTTGCTGCCAGGCATGGCATGGAATGCATAAGCATTGCAAGCGACAAACGGCCCATAAATTTCTTCAGCTGCCCTTCATCAAATACCGTAAAATTCTATGAAAACCTCGCAATGCTTGTTGCATCTGCCTCAAATTCAGGACCTTATGAAGGGCCTATGGAAAAATGCCTGCTTAATGCATTTGAAAATGCATACCAGAAAACAAGGGAGCCCAACCCTTCATATGTATATGACTGCATAGAGGAAAGCATAATAAAGCTCCATGGAAAGCGCACCAATACTGGCATAAAATACACCAAACATGGGGAAAATATACATGCGTCATTGGAAAACCTGAAAAGCATTATAATGAAGGATGAATATTCATGCAGCAAAGGCCTGCAATTCAGGAAGCTTATTGAAAAGGGGGTTGTTTTTGATCTTTCAGAAGTAAGCAATGCAATAAAGCCATACTTTTATGCGCTTATACTTAACCAGCTTTATGCAATTGCTGATGATTTTGATGTATACGGCGACAGAAAGCTGCGCATGCTTATAGGTATAGAAGAGGCGCAGATGATATTCGGAAGCGCAGAAGATACTGCTGCGGCAACAGACCTTGCTAATAGAATACAGGACTTCAGGAAAAAGGGAATAGGGCTAATGCTTATAGTGCATAGCATAACAGACATAAAAAGTGAGATAAGGAGGCTGTGCCAAAATAAGATATATTTAAAGCAAGCGCCTGATGTGGCAGCTATAGCAGCAAAAGAGCTTGTTTTTACATATGCGCTCCAGGATGAGATAATAGCAAAGCTAAAGCACTTAAGCCAACGCATAGGCGCGTTTGATTCCTCCCAAAGGGGGGTTAATTCAAGCGATTCAATGTTCATAAAGACAAACAATTACTTGTGCAATGAAAGCAAAGAGCCAGTGAAGGCCAGGCATGGCAGCGCTTCCATGCAAATAGATGCTTACATAAAAATAAATGACGCAAGGCAGGAGCGCAAAAGGGAAAGCAAGCCCATTTTGGCATTGTCAGTTTCTTATTTAGGCAATGAGGAATATGCAGAAAAAGTTGGAGATGCATTTAAGGTGCGCATGCTTGAAGGCAGGTACTATGAGATAATGCTTAAAACAGAGGGCATGAAGTTGATAGGCACATGCAAGCTTTTTGCAAAAAGCAATGCAACAATATGTATAAATGACAGCAGTACATATGAAGAGACTGCTTAGCAGCGTTTTGGCTGAAATGCCTATGAGGCAAAATTGATTCAGAAATTGTTTCAAGCTGGCAAGGCATAAAGGCGGCCTCGAAATAAGCAGATAATGCCTATCATAATGCTTGCCATTGCACATCGGATTAAAAATGTAAACAGGAAAAGACCTTTATAATGAAAGCAAATCAAATATATAAATGTGAAAACTAATTTGTACATAGAAAAGAATGGTTTACAAATTCATAGCGACAAGTGCAAAAATGCAGAAAAGGTATATGCAAAATAGCCAACTATGCAATGAGAAGTCATGCTCGGACATTTGCAATGCATTCAAGAAAGAAAGCAATGCTGAAGAACTGATAACTATAAAATACATACTTTGCAAAATGCAGATTGCATTAATGCATAGGAAACCAAATGCTTTAGTTTAATAAAGAGGCACATTATGAATAAAAGTGTTGCAGTTATAGGAGGAGGCACTGCTGGGCTTATTGCTGCAAGCGTGCTTGCTAGCAATGGAATAGATACAACAGTATTTGAGGCAAAAAAAAGCATAGAGGAAAATGCTGACAGGGCATCAGGGGTGCTTTCAGTATCTGGCTTAAATGAAGCTGCCATTCCATATAAAAGCG
>JABEBW010003409.1_pt1 | contig 13970 bp, 8 predicted proteins | sample 7245961 | NCBI WGS metagenome assembly JABEBW01 (sample SAMN14506364, study PRJNA622280) | hot springs metagenome | biome: hot spring [ENVO:00000051]|acidic hot spring [ENVO:00002120]; feature: spring [ENVO:00000027]|sediment [ENVO:00002007]; material: sediment environment [ENVO:01001048]...
CTTCCTGGAAAAGAATAAGGTTAACTACAGGATGTGGACCGTAATCCTTGGAGAGGAAGAGGCGAAGCAGCTGACTGATGCTTAATATTCATTCAACACAGCAAAAAATTGGAAAATCCTTAAATAACATTTTATGAATGTACAATCGGTGATAACGAAAATGCAAGAAGATTATCCTAACCGTGTTAGGAGAATAAGCAAAAAGGAATCACTGACAATCTTTGTGACAATTATTATGATAGCATCTTCCTTAATATTTCTTACAACTGCTGTAACCGCAAGTGCCCAATCTTCAAGCAGCTCTACCCCATGGACGTTCCCAACGACAACAATGCAGGAACCCGGTTATACCGGCGGTGTCTATAAGATGGCAGCTACTGACTCAGTAGAGCATCTAAATATATGGCAGACGACGGATCTTTATAGTTTTATGCTGCTAGATGAAATATACGATTCTCCGACAGTTATGGCTCCAAACGAAACAATACTCCCGTGGCTCGCAACGAGCTGGTTTGAGAAAAACGTCACGGGTCAAAACATAACAACATTTGATCCAATTAATGGTACAAGAATGCCAGTTAACTACGAATGGATAGTAAACATACGTCCAGGAGTTCAATGGACTGACTGGACTCCACAGAACCAAAATGCGACATACGTATATTCAAATCACACAGTAACATCTACTTATTCTCACACTTTTAAATCGTTCCCATCAATGACCATGAGGACTTATTATGTACAATCTGCAGATTTCATACTATCGTGGGAAATTTTAGAATCCGCTCTAGACTTTAGTGGTTCATATACCAATGTTGTCAATGTAATCCCTCTAAGCAACCTTACAGTACAGTATGATTTAAGCGCACAATCAGCTACGTTTATTACCTATACCCTTGAAACTGATATACTGCCATATCATATCTGGGTAAATCACGATTGGTCCACAACCGATCCTGCAGCATTTAACTATACAGGAACCCCAAATGGATATGATACCTGGAACATGAACTATAATCCATCCAATTTTACTGCAACTGGTCTTGTAGGAACGGGTCCATTTATGATGTATAACAAATATGGACAACCTTATGGGCAATGGGTTCCAGATGAATATTGGGATTTATATGTGAATCCTCATTATTTCGTACAGTATGTTCCTTCTTTGGAACAATATACTCCTAAGTTCTACGAACTCTATGTTCCACAATACCTCTCTCTTTCAGCAGCAGTGACTGCAGAATCACTTGGGCAAGTATATACAATAGAAGAGGGAGTGCCGCCAACTTTCTTACCAACTGTCGATACAATGAAATCAACATATGTTTACGAGAAACCATCTACATCCTACGGATACATCCAAATAAACTCATACAACTCTGACGCACCGTTCAACTTCACATCAGTAAGACAAGCACTTAATTATGCAACTAATAAAGCGTATATAGCTACGGTGATAGATGAAGGTTACACAATTCTCGGTCAACCTGTTGTTCCGGTTTCAGATTCAGTCTGGCACAATTTCTCAACTCCACAATACTCATATAATCCGGCCAAGGCAATGGCTCTCCTAAATAGCACGCCTGGAATGAAATATATAAGCGGCCAGTGGTATTATAAAGGAAAGCCTGTAACTGCAAATATGCAAATTACAGTTGCTTCCGAAGATCCTCTAGGAGTTGAAGCGGCTCTAGTAATAGCAAATGAGTGGGATTCTATAGGTATTCCCACGACAGTGACACAGGAAGCCTTTACCACCCTTGTCTCTAATCTGATAACTTACAGCTATCAGATGATAAACCTAGGTATTACAGGTATATATGGTGATCCAACAGGTGATTTCCTATCATTCTATAACACTCAGGGCTTGGGTACAGGATTCTATCTAGGGCCATTTACTAACATAACCTACGCTGGAGTAAATTACACTGGTCAGCAGATAACAAACCTTATGAATAACCTCACAGTAGAGTTGAATACAATAACTAACTTTACAGAAAGGATAGCCATAGCGGATGAAATACAAGGCATTGCTGCCATAGAGGCAACAATGATTAATCTAGGGTATCCTGTTGACATACTGCCATTTACAAATAGCACGTTTACAGGTGTTATAAGAGATACGTTACCATATTCATCATTTATGTGGTGGAATTTCCTGTCACTGCATCTTAAGACAACGACAACTCCTGTAATTAAAACAATAACCACAGTTCCAATGACATTGAAAGTGGCCGTTGTATCTCCTGATAAAATGTATTACAATGGAGAGTACGGAAATATAACTGTAGAAGTAAGGAATCAGTATGGACAACCTGTATCAGGCGCTAGCATCACCATTGGTTATTCACCACAGGGTGCTCTACTCAATATATCATCTGATATAGGAACCACAAATTCTGCTGGTGAATATGTATGGGAATTCAAAGTACTCGCAAATAATCCTTTAACGTATACATCCGACTACGTTTCAGAAATAAATGTATCTGCTTCAGCAACATACTCATCTAGTGTCACACCTCTGACCACTGCGCTTGGCTATACATTTATAGATGTTGCTCCTCAACAGGTTGCGTATTCTGTTAGTGGACCAGCTGTTATATCCAATAACAGTAAATGGAGCTACTACAATATAACAGTCTATAACCCAGTAACTTCAGCTCCCATCTCCGGATACAAATATACGATTCAAACACTTAACGGAGCTATAGAATTATTGAATACTTCATCTCAACAGAGTCTTGTACAGATATCTTCATACAATCCTGTTTATGGATTTGGGTTCCAGTCTGTATATGTGAATCAATTAGAGTACAATTCTACTCTGAACACAAATGTTACTGTACCAGTGGTTGATTACAACCTCACATCTCTATCAGGAGTAACCTCTTCCAATGGTCTGATTTCATTCAAGGTTGCTGTGAATCCTGATACAAATTATACTATGAATGGTGGCTCAACATTCGTGTCTTATATATTCATAGGAAATTATGCTGCAGGAGCCCCGGTAACAGGTGAACCTCCGTATGCCGTTATTGGTGAGCAAACATCGGCTACGAATCCTAGTGGATTTGGTGTTATCCAGCCGGTAGAAATCCCAATTTCAGTAGCAAGTTATGCAACTAATGTAAGCATATCTATAAGCGCTCCATCCACCATATCATACAATGGAATAACTAATGTAACAGTCACTGTAACCGGACCGAATGGTCCAGTTCCAAATTATACTGTAACACTAGTTTCACAGAATGCTCTTGGAGCTAACAGAGGATTCTTCTCTTCATCAACAGGAATACAAACAATGGCATACAATCCTAATTCATTCTTTGGAAGCAGATTCATGCCAGGAATCATTGTTACAACAAATTCCTCGGGACAGGCCACCGTTTCATTTAATGCTGGGCTTTACAACATAACATATTATCCTAATGGAACATTCGCGTGGTTCTCATCTGTTCCATTCACAGATAACTATCTCGTTCCAGAAGATGAGTTCCAGGTTTCTGCCATTGGATCCACTGGCGTCACTGCAACAACTACAATAGTATCAGGCGAATATCAAAATAACGTACCTCCTCCAGTATTTGTCACTGCTCATCCATCAACCACGAATGTATACAGCAACGTAGTGGTTTTGACTGGAAATCAGACATATACAGTATACATCAACTCAACTCTGGCAAGTCCATACGGACCATTAACAGGTAATATTCCAGTGACACTTTCAGTATCCGCAGGAACTCTAAGTGCATATAATGTAACGATACCTTCAACCGGAACTATAACAGTTACCTATCTAGCACCTAACGTAACTGTAATGACTCCTGTAACGCTTACCATATCGTATAACGGATCCAAGACTACGCAAACATTATACGTTGTTCCAACACCGCCGAGCGTTGTTCATACAGTTACTCAGATAGTGAACAGAACTGTAACCGTTACTCATACTGTAACCTCTACAAGTCCTCTGGTATACGTGTTCGTAGTTCTTACAATAGTCTTCCTAATAACTACAGTCATTGGATTTACAAGACGCAAAAAACCGCCAACTGAAGTTAAAAATGAACAACCGCCTACTGAAGTAAAAAAGGAACAGTAATTTAAATTATTTTATTATTTTTTTAATTAATTTTATCGTAAATAAATGTTCTTAAAATCAAGGTTTAAGTCTCCTTATTGTTCTCGGGAAAGGAACCGCATTCTTTATGTGGTCTAGACCAGCCAACCAGGTAACTAATCTATCAATACCAAGTCCGAAACCTGAATGTGGCACACTTCCATATTTTCTCAGGTCTATATACCATTCATAATCATCTGGATTAAGTCCATCTGACTTTATCCTGCTTATAAGTTCTTCCTTACTCCATATTCTTTCCCCTCCGCCTATGACTTCTCCATAACCTTCGGGGGCAAGTAAATCGTGACAGAGCACATGACTGGAATCTTCAGGATCAAGCCTATGATAAAATGGCTTGAGAGATGTAGGATAATTGTAGACAAAAATTGGTTTGTCAAACCCCTCAGTTATCTCTCTTTCCTCCTTCTCTCCAAGGTCAACTATGTCCGGTAGATCTATCCCCTTTGACCTTCCTATTTCTATAATTTTTTCATATCTGTACCTGTAAAATGGTTTATCAATATTTTTAAGTTTTTGCAAATCACGCTTAAGTATAACAAGATCTTCTTTATTTCTTGAGATAAGATCTTGAACAATGTGAATAATGAGCTCTTCTTCAATATTCATCATTTCCTGATTGCCTATCCAGGCAGCTTCTCCTTCCAAGTGTGAAAATTCAGTAAGATGTCGCCTGGTTCTTGATTTCTCTGCTCTAAATGAAGGTGATATAGTATAGACCCTTTCAAGTGAAAAAATGAAAGCCTCAAGATAGAATTGTGAAGATTGCGTCAGATATGCTTTCTCTCCAAAATAAGGGACTTCAAACAGAGTAGAACCACCTTCAACAGCAGCTCCTACAAACATAGGTGGTGTTACCTCATGGTAAAATTTTTCCCTAAAATATGATCTTGCTGAGTCATAAACAGTCTCTCTTATCTTTAAAGTAGCAGTCATTTCTCTGCTTCTCAGCCACAGATGTCTTATGTCCAGTAAGAACTCATCGCTTTTATCTTTGGTTATAGGGAACTTTTCAGCAAAATTATAAACTTTCAGGGAACTTATGTGTATTTCATAACCCGTTACAGCCTTTGGTTCCTTTACAATATCTCCTGTAATTTCCAAGGAGCTTTCAATAGTCAGCTTTTTAGCATTAATGAACTCTTCATCACTTATAACTCCTTTTTCTGCTATTGCCTGGATGATGTTTGTAGAGTCCCTGATAATTATAAAAACCAACCGACCAGACTCTCTCCATCTGTATACCCATCCCTTTATTGTAACTGATTTTCCAACTGCCTCATCATTTAAAATATCAGAAATCTGCATAAATTCCTATCTTTGTTAAATATATCTTTTTTTCTACCGAATCTATTACGTTTAGATTAAGAAATTGAAACAGATCATTATTTATGTTATAATGACACAAAAATTCACAAAAAAATAAATTTAAGATATGAATGTATTTAGGTGGAAAAAATCATATTGTATTTTCCCAATGATTGTCAAATTAACAATAATGACATAAGATTTGCCCGTGCCCTTAAATCGATTGGTGCCTCCCCTCTGCTTATATATGACACTGATTCGAACTCCCGCACAATACTGAAGAATAATGCATTAGTAAAAGTGGAATACAATACAGAAGAAAAAAATAGGGAAATACCCAACAAAACCTATTTTAAGTACTACTGCTCAAAATGTGATCGTATCTTAAACTGGAAAGAGATAACCCAAAAACCAACTAGTGGAAATATTTTGTTAGGTTTTTTTAAGAATGATAACAAGTTCCTAATATTTCCATTCTATGCTTCAAGAAAAATTCCTGAAAAGTGGATAAGAATTGAAGGCTCAAAAAATGTATTCTATATGGATATATTCACCTATCATATTTTTAAAAGTATCTTAAAGAAAGGGGAGAAGATTGGAAAGGAAGTCATAGACATCTCATTTCCTAATTCATTAAACTACCCATTAATCGGAACAGAAAATATTGGTTTATTCACGTTTAAATTTTGGTATAATGAAAAATATTGTATTTACTGTAAAAATAAAGTATATAAGAATTTTTTTAAGGGTATTATAGAGAATGGGAAAGTAGTATCTTTCCTATCCAGCAACGGAAAAATGTATGGAAACGGATCTGAAATGTTAACCCAGATATCGATACACAATGAAAACGATTCTATATTTATTCCAAAAAATAGATGCAGTGAGAAACTAAATCCTACTGACAAAATCAGGAAATATGTGCAAATTGACTCATCGGAAATGTTGTTGAGAAAAACCAGCAGGATGTTAAGAAATATGAAAAATGTATCTTCACGAGAAAATGATTATATGGATGCTATAGCAATAAGTTACATAGAGTCCATAAAGAGGAAAATTATTGATATTATAAAAGAAGGGGATTATAAAAAAGCACTTAATGAATTCTATAATGCTACGAGAATATTTGATAAATTTTTTATTCAGGGAATTAGAAGATACTATGGAGCTCCAAAAGTTGCAATTGATCAAATGAATCAATTGTTTGAGTCTTTGTTCAACGGCAATATTGAAGAAATTAAAATTTCAGATAACGAATTACCGCAAGAATGGCAAAACTTTATAGATCTGTACTTGAATGTTGAAAAGCTAAAAACAAAGATAAAGGGAAGAAGGCATCAGTATAGCAATATAGTTATCAGCACAGTAAGTCCACTTCCACCTGAAATTGACATGAAAAATATATTGAATGTAAGGGAAATACAATTAATAAAGGGTTTATGGCATGGTGTAAAATTTGTTATACAACCTAACATGGATAAAATAGGAAAATATTATAAAAATTATGCCCCAAAGATAGCTTTCATGCTCAGTAAGAAAGAGGCAAAGGATATATTGAAGAAGATAGAATCTGTTGGTTATTACCTCGGGATAGAAGGGCAGTCTTTAAGAATAACGAGGGAAATGGTGACAATACTCCCTCAATTACCTGAGGGTTATCATAAAGGAATATTCAGGACAGGGGAATTCTATCTAAAATATGAAGGTGACAAATGCCAGGAAATGGTAGATGACATAATAAGAAAGATAAATTATGAACGAAGTAAGATGAGAATAGCAGATCAAGATATAGTGGATGTTGTAATGCCAAATTCAGAATGTAATGAAACAATTGAAATGAACCATGATATTATAATCAGGAAGACCAATACAAGAAAGATCATTTTTGGTGACTCCTTTAGGATAATTCCATTTTATGAGTCATCTTTAAGAAGAGCTATTTCAAAGTACCTGGAAGTGGATGAATCCATTGCAGAATCAATAATAATGAGCGGTATAGAAAACATATTTACACTGCAGGTCGGAGACTTAATCTCACTCCCGATAAAGGATCAAAATATAAAGTCAAAATTACTCAACGCTAGAAATTTGAAGATTGAACCAATAGATCAAATTGACAGAATTATATGCTCCCTGTGTGGCGGTAATGTTAAAGATAACATATGCCAAGAGTGTGGATTCCACTATTCTTGATTATTTAGTCTAAAGAAAGTCTCCCTTAGCTTCGTGGGGAAGTCGTAATTATCTAAATCTTCTTGGGCAATCCAAGTATAATTATCTTTTTTATTTGATATAATAGTATCCCCTAAAGTCTCCATGAGTATAGGTGTTATCTTGGTTAGAATATTCCCATTTCTAAGATAGATCAAATCGCCTTCCTTTATTATTCTGACATCAGATAGACCATATTCATGGGTTAATAAATGAGTTGCAGTTAAATCCAATGTATCATTATTTTCATTGTATTTTAATATAACATTGTACTCTGATTGGAAAGGGAGTGACTTATCAGATCTCTCAAGAAAAAGGGCACCATCTTTATTGAGAAGATATATAGCCACTGCCTCCTTCTCAATTAAATTAGTTATTTTAATTGTCCCCCGTTTTCCGTCCATTTCTACGAAATCACCATCAGCGAAGATATCAATGGGCACTTTATCAATCATAGGTATCTCGCTTATTATAGCGCCAGTTAGTACAACCTGCTCAGCCTCCTCATTTATTATGCCGGCAGGTGCAATATTATTATTTTTGAGTTCAAGAAGTACATAAGATCCTACAGTGGAGCCTCTACCGCCTTTGAATACAAGTATCTTGTTCTTAAATGATTTATTTTCACAAGGTCCACTTACAATTAACCCAGATTTGCTCATTTCTCCAAGCGGAGAAATAGTCTGGTTACAAACAAGAGCAGTACCGGCTGCAGTTCCTGGAGCCATTCCTCTTCCTGTTATCAAGATATCACCCACTTCATAAGTTGCAATATACCTCTAAATGTGACCTGTTGGTTCCCATACTCATTCAGTGGTAAATAAAAAGAGGCTTTACCGCTATTTGTGCTATCAATTCAGGCTGTGAATCACCAGAAAATTTGTCCATAGTTTCATTAATCTCGCTTTCACTAACTTCTACAACTTCAGATTTTTCCTTGACAAGTTTAGATTCGGGAGTAATATCTTCAAAATGGAAAATAGGAACAGAAGAAGATGCCCCAAAAGCAGCTGCAAACGCCTTTATTTCAAATAATTTAGCACCTTTTTGCCCCTTGATTAGTGGAATTTTACCCTTAACTATACCCCCCGTTAATAACCCTAAAGCAGCTAGTTGAGAATAATCAAGGAGTTTATACGGTTTTATTATCATATTAGCATATCTATTTTCAGTCTTGTGCATACCGTGATCTGGAGTTTTGCCGATTATGGCAGCAGAAAGAGCAGATGGGCCGCTCTCTCTATTAGTCCTTGCACCTATTATAGAATTTGCATAGGTTATTGCAGAACTTTCTGCCCAGGAAATGTGATCTCCAAACCTGGGTTCGTTGTAGAAATAGTATGGAGTGCAAGTATAACTATTCATTATTCCCATTTCATTATATACTCTGATAACTTCCATTTGTTTCTCTCTGAAAGTATCATCTATATCTACCGGTCCATTTTCCGTTAAATCAAAACCTAATGGATTGAGTGTCGTAGGAACTGCAACTTTATCTGATATTTTCTTAAGGAAATTGAGGCCACCTTGACCTATATTTTTGAAAGAAACACCGGATACGTGCGCTGATTTTATTGGTATTAGTTTTTCTGCACCTCCCAGCTCCCCCAAGGAATATAGAAGCCTTATTGCTATTTTCTTAGCTTCTCCATATTCACCGTCATAGATTTTTTCCTCTTCGGGCGACAGATACATTATTTCTCTACTCCATTATAAAATTCTTTAATTTTTTGTAACGGGTCCTGTGACAAAATGATAGACCTTCCAATTATTACGTAATCTGCTCCGTTTTTTAAAGCTTCCTTATAGCTTCCGCCTTGAGTTCCTACACCTGGAGATAAAATCGGCAGATTTGTTAATTCTTTTATGACTTTTATCCTTTCAGGTCTAGTTGCGGGCGCTACAAGACCATCTGCCCCTATCTCCTTAGCCTTCATTGCAATTTTTTCTGAAACAGGAGAAATAAACTCCAAACTTCCTGGATGACTCATTTCTGTAACAACATATAATCTCTCCGAAACTTCCCTGACAGCCCTCATAGTGTCAGATCCAACAAATCCTTGCATTATTATTCCTTTAACAGAATAAGAAGAAATTTTTTTAGCTATGGACTTTGAGACATCAGGAATATCAGCTATCTTTATATCAATAATAACTTCTGCTAATTCCGTTAATTTGGTTAAACTATGAAGTCCATTATTCAAAAGGAGCGGATAACCAACTTTGAATGCAAATACTTCATCCTTTAATATACGCGTAAGTTTTAAAGCCTCGTTAATATCTTCCACATCTAAAGCTACAATTATGTTTTTTTCCATCAATAGGAATTACTCAATAAATTAAAAACTTCACGCTTATAAACTTATAATTTTTTTATCATATGATTAAAGTTGCTCCAAAAAGGCATATTATGTAATATTTTATTCAATGGAAAAAATGTTCCAGTGCTTTCTTAGAGTTATATATATTTGAATGTGGTTAACTGTGCAGACGCTATTTCAATAAGGTTTTTTTAAGGTGTAAATAGGATTAAAATGACTTAGGAAGAAGCGTCTCAAAGGAATTTTTTTGAATATTTATCCGAATCTATAACGATTTTGCTTTGAGATGTGAATTAATAAAGAAATAACATTTGTTCTCCATTACTAACTTCAATTCTGATATTTTTGAAATTAAAATTTCACCATCAGATAGAGCAAACGATACTTGATTATTAACTGCCTTTTCATTAATTTAATAAATACTGTCTTATCGTATGAATTTAAAAAGAGAATAAGACTTTACAAGTTATCATGGTAGTTCTTAGGTTAGCATAAACACAATTTTCCTTAATAATCAATCCCGTTGAAAATGAGTAGTTTGAGCAGGTTATCAATGCAGATTTTATGGCATCATCTAACGCAATTATAGAAAGAGAATTAATTAGCCCAATTGTTAGAGAACTGTTAAAAGTACCAGAATTTAACAATGAAATCATATAATTGCCTTTCTCTCCAAAATGAAATTTTTTAAGGCTATCTACTTTTGGAGCTCTGGATTAATAGTAATTTTAATGTCATTTCCAATTTTCCTATGCTTTGTAAATGTTTTCTAAAGTTTTTATTAAATATTTAAAATTATTTATATATACATACTATTACTGTGAAATAAATACTGTTACCAGAAAACTAATATAGTGCCTTGTCTTTACTTTTCTTTGCCGTTATAAAGCGACAGGTCAGATAATCCATTTAGGAAAATATGATGACCTGATTCCTGAACGGCTAAATGAATGAGGGTTCGAGGAATATGTATCTCGAATCTGAGATGGGAAGAGAAAATCCATTCCGCAATCCAAATATTTACGGTAGAATCAACAACTCCGGTTGATCCTGCCGGCGGTCACTGCTATCGAGTTTCGACTAAGCCATGCGAGTCACAGGCCGAAAGGTACTGGCGGACGGCTCAGTAACACGCGGATAATCTACCCTTAGGTGGGGTATACCCTTGGGAAACTGAGGTTAATCCCCCATAGGTCCAGTAAACTGGAATGTTTTTGGACTGAAAGTCACGGCGCCTAAGGATGAGTCTGCGGCCTATCAGGTAGTAGGTGGGGTAAAGGCCCACATAGCCTATGACGGGTACGGGCCCTGAGAGGGGTAGCCCGGAGATGGGTTCTGAGACACGAACCCAGGCCCTACGGGGCGCAGCAGGCGCGAAACCTTCGCAATGCGCGCAAGCGCGACGAGGGGAACTCGAGTGCTATTATCCTTTTGGGTGATAGCTTTTCTCGATCCTAAAAAGATCGGGGAATAAAAGCTGGGTAAGACGGGTGCCAGCCGCCGCGGTAATACCCGCAGCTCAAGTGGTGGCCACTATTATTGAGCCTAAAGCGTCCGTAGCCGGTCTTGTAAATCTCTGGGTAAATCCCGCCGCTCAACGGTGGGAAGACTGGAGAGACTGCAAGACTAGGGATCGGGTGAGGTAAGAGGTACTCTTGGGGTAGGGGTAAAATCCTGTAATCCTGAGGGGACGACCGGTGGCGAAGGCGTCTTACTAGAACGACTCCGACGGTGAGGGACGAAGGCTAGGGGAGCAAACCGGATTAGATACCCGGGTAGTCCTAGCTGTAAACGCTGCCCACTTGGTGTTGCCCTTTCGTAGGGAAGGGGCAGTGCCGGAGCGAAGGTGTTAAGTGGGCCGCTTGGGGAGTATGGTCGCAAGGCTGAAACTTAAAGGAATTGGCGGGAGAGCACCGCAACGGGAGGAGCGTGCGGTTTAATTGGATTCAACGCCGGAAAACTCACCAGGGGAGACCATGGTATGAGAGTCAACCTGAAGAGCTTACTCGATTACATGGAGAAGTGGTGCATGGCCGTCGTCAGCTCGTACCGTAAAGCGTTCACTTAAGTGTGATAACGAGCGAGACCCCCATCCACATTTGCTAATATAATCGCGAGATTATATGCACTATGTGGAGACTGCCAGTGTTAAACTGGAGGAAGGAGAGGTCAACGGCAGGTCAGTATGCCCCGAATCTCCTGGGCTACACGCGCGCTACAAAGGACGGAACAATGGGTTGCAACTTCGAAAGGAGAAGCTAATCCCGAAATCCGTTCGTAGTTCAGACTGAGGGCTGTAATTCGCCCTCACGAAGCTGGATTCCGTAGTAATCGCGAATCAACAGTTCGCGGTGAATATGCCCCTGCTCTTTGCACACACCGCCTGTCAAGCCATCCGAGTTGGTTTTGGATGAGGGTATACTTCTTGGTATATTCGAATCCAAGATTGGTGAGGAGGGCTAAGTCATAACAAGGTATCCGTAGGGGAACCTGCGGATGGATCACCTCCTAAGTTGGAATATTTCTCTTCCCATCGAAATTCTTTATGAATGATTAAGAAACTGTTTTAAGGTTATAGTTATTTAACATTTGATGTTCAGATGCTCAAGGTAGGTATCAATGGTTTTGGAACAATTGGAAAAAGGGTTGCTGATGCGGTCGCAATTCAAGATGATATGAAAGTTACAGGTATTGTTAAAACTAGACCTGATTACATGGCTTTCATTGCTAGCAGGAAATATAAAATCTACGTTCCAGATTCAAAGTCAAAAAAATTATTTGATGAAGCTGGTTTGAAGGTTGAAGGATACCTAGACGATCTTATTGAAGAATCTGAGATAATTGTAGATGCAACTCCGGACGATGTAGGGAAAGAGAATAAGCCCAAATATGAAGCACATAAAATAAAAGCCATTTTCCAAGGAGGGGAAGATCACGAACTTACGAACCTATCTTTTAATGCATATGCCAATTATGATGAGGCAAGAGGAAAAGATTTCGTTAGAGTTGTTTCATGTAATACTACCGGTTTGATCAGGACTTTGTACCCTCTTACACAATTAGACAACTTTAAAGTGAGGGCTAATCTTGTTAGAAGGGCCACAGATCCTAACGATCACAAAAAAGGCCCAATTAATTCAATAGAACCTGATCTAAAAATTCCGAGTCATCATGGTCCTGACGTAGCGTCTGTTATGAAAGGGCTGGACATTCAAACCATGGCAGTCAAGGTTCCCACAACTTTAATGCATGTTCATTTCGTGAATGTAACGTTCAAAGGTGAAGTGAGTAGAGAAAGGATAATCGATGAATGGCAGAAATATAAGAGGATTGTATTCGTATCTGGGAAGGACGATGTTAAAAGCACAGGTCAGTTAATGGAAATAGCTAGGGAATCAGGACGAGGAAGATCTGATCTTTATGAAATTGTAGTTTGGAAGGAAGCAGTAAGCGTTAAGGGGAATGAGCTATTTTACTACCAGGGAATACATCAGGAGAGTGACGTAGTTCCTGAAAACATAGATGCAATTAGATCTATGTTCGAATTAAAGGATAAGGAAGGCAGTATAATTAAAACGGATAAATCATTGAAAATAGGAGAGTTAGCTTATGGCAGATAAAGGGAAAAAGGTTAAAGAAATAGAAGATTTACCAGGAGTAGGAGATTCTATAGCTGAAAAGTTAAAAGAAGCTGGATATAACGATATAATGAGTATTGCTGTTGCATCGCCGAAAGACATATCAGATGCAGCGGAAATAGGGGAAAATGTTGCAGCAAAGATTATAATAGCCGCAAGAAAAGCAGCCGACATAGGAAATTTTGAACCAGGAGATGTTTTATTAGAAAAAAGGAAAGAGATTAAAAGACTTACAACTGGCTCTAAAGCACTTGATGATTTACTTGGTGGTGGTGTTGAGACTACTGCCATCACAGAATTTTTTGGAGAATTCGCATCCGGGAAAACGCAAATAATGCATCAGCTCGCTGTAAA
>JABEBW010002984.1_pt1 | contig 13887 bp, 16 predicted proteins | sample 7245961 | NCBI WGS metagenome assembly JABEBW01 (sample SAMN14506364, study PRJNA622280) | hot springs metagenome | biome: hot spring [ENVO:00000051]|acidic hot spring [ENVO:00002120]; feature: spring [ENVO:00000027]|sediment [ENVO:00002007]; material: sediment environment [ENVO:01001048]...
GCGAGTTGACATTTCAATTTTTTTGTGGTATATTTTTGACAAGGTGGTAAAATGGTTAATTTACCTTTACAAGTAATTTCTGAAAATAACAATTGGTGGTGGTACCGCACCCGATGCTGAGGGTGAAGGTACTCTTTTGCCATAAAGTACAGCATCGGGGATCTTTAAAATAAAGATCCCCGATTTTTTATTTCACAAAGATTGGAGGGACCGTGATGATTAAAGAAGCCATTTCGAAAATCATTTTGAGGAAAGACCTTGATCATTATGAGGCAAAACAAAGTATGGACGAGATAATGAGTGGAAACTCAAAACCATCGCAGATAGGTGCTTTTCTAATCGCGCTCAGGATGAAGGGTGAAACAGTTGATGAAATAACTGGTTTTGCAGAATCCATGAGAGAAAAGGCAAATAGGTTAAACATCGATCCTCAATATGCCATAGACACGTGTGGCACTGGCGGAGACGGCGGTAAAACCTTTAACATCTCGACGGCCGTTGCCATAATAGCGGCCGCTGGCGGCGTCAAAGTCGCAAAGCATGGAAACAGAGCATCATCGAGCAAAAGCGGCAGTGCGGATGTCCTGAAAGAGTTGGGCGTTGAGATAGAGATGGAGCCACAGATGGTAAAGGCTGAAATAGAACAAGTGGGCTTTGGATTTCTATTTGCCCAGAAATACCATACCGCGATGAAATACGTTGCAGATGTTAGAAGAGAACTTGGAACGAGAACGATCTTTAACGTACTTGGCCCCATCACAAATCCAGCTAAAGATGGAAAGATCAGAGATTACACAATAGACCCAATCGATTTTGGAATTCCTTACGCAAATTTGGAAGAGATAGCCGGAGGAGATCCTCAGATGAATGCATCGATAATAAAAGATATTCTTGAAGGCAAAGACGGTGCCAAAAGGGACATAGTCGTTTTAAATGCCGCGGCAGCCCTGTACGTTGGAAAGGCCGTTGAAAATCTAAAAGATGGGATTTCAATGGCAGAATCAATTTTAGACTCGGGATTGGCACGTGAAAAACTCGATCAGATAATAAAATTTGGGAAGATGGGATTATGATACTCGATGAAATAGTGAAATACAAAATTTCAAAGGTTGAATTGCAAAAAAAGCAGATGCCCATCGATCTTTTGGCGAAATCACCCTCGATCGAAAAAAGAGATTTCAAAGGTGCCATATCAAATGATCATCCCGCCATAATCGCGGAGATTAAAAGATCTTCTCCATCAAAAGGCATAATACAGATGGATTTTTCCCCTCAAAAACAGGCAGAGATTTACGAACTCGCAGGCGTTAACGCCATCTCCGTTTTAACAGAAGACAGGTATTTCGACGGAAGAGACGAATACCTCAAATTGGTAAAAGATAGGACAAAAAAGCCCATTTTGCGCAAAGACTTCATCGTAGATGAGTACCAAATAAGGGAATCCAAAATTCTTGGCGCTGATGCCATTTTGCTGATAGTCGCTATTCTTCAAAAAAACTTGAAGGACTTTTACGAATTGGCAAAATCTTTGGAAATGGACTCTCTCGTTGAGGTACACGACGAAAAAGAACTTGAAATAGCGCTTGAATGTGGATGCGAAATCATAGGCATAAACAACAGGAATCTAAAAGATTTCACCGTTGACTTCACGACCACAGAACGCCTCATCAAGAAGATACCAGATGAAATTACCGTCGTATCGGAAAGCGGCATAAAAACGGTCAAGGACGTAAGATATCTCTCTTCAATTGGAGTGGATGCCGTCCTTATAGGAGAAACACTCATGAAAATGGACAAAGATGAGATTTTAAATTTCGTCAAAGAGGCAAGATCGAAATGACAAAGGTAAAAATTTGCGGATTGAGAAGAATGCAAGATATCGAGTATGCAAACCAACTTCAGCCCGATTATGTAGGCTTTGTCTTTTCACAAAGCAAGAGAATGGTAAGCAAAGAAAGTGCAAAAATGCTCATAGACAACCTCGATGGACGCATAAAAAGAGTTGGCGTTTTCGTCAATGAAAAAATCGAAATGGTAAATGAAATGACAACCTCGCTTGGCCTCGATGTGGTTCAGTTGCAAGGCGATGAGGATGATGACTACGTTGAGAATTTAAAGGGAATCCTCGATGTCGAAGTGTGGAAAGCGTTAAGGATTAAGGGAATTACAGACCTTCAAAGGGAGGTAAAGGCGGATAAAATTTTAATCGAAGGTTTTGTGAACGGCCTTTACGGTGGTACGGGAGTTAGGTTCGATTGGAGTTTAATTGAAAATTTTGAATTCAGCAGGCCCGTGATACTTGCGGGCGGTTTGAACATTTCAAACGTTGAAGAAGGTATAAAAAAGGTTAGACCTTATGCCGTGGATGTCTCAAGTGGAGTTGAAACAGATGGGCACAAAGATTTCGAAAAAATGAAAGAATTCATTGAGAAGGTGAGAAGTTTATGAAGGGACGATTTGGAAGATTCGGAGGACAATACGTGCCTGAAACGCTCATGAATGCCTTAATTGAACTTGAAGAGGAATTTGACAATGCGATGAAAGACGAAGAATTCTTAAAAACGTACAGGTATTACCTAAAAGAGTATGATGGAAGACCTACTCCGCTTTATTACGCTGAAAACCTTACGAAAACCCTCGGTGGTGCTAAGATATACCTTAAAAGAGAAGATTTAAATCACACTGGAGCCCACAAGATAAACAACGTGCTTGGTCAAATCTTGCTTGCTAAAAGAATGGGAAAGAAGAGGGTTATAGCCGAAACGGGAGCAGGCCAACATGGCGTTGCAACCGCAACGGGAGCGGCAAAATTCGGAATGGAATGCGAAATTTTCATGGGAGAAGAAGACATACAACGACAATCGCTAAATGTCTTCAAAATGAAATTACTCGGCGCACAGGTAACACCCGTTAAAACTGGCACTAAAACTTTGAAAGATGCCGTAAATGAGGCGATAAGAAATTGGGTATCAAATGTGGATACAACCTTTTACATCATGGGTTCCGTTGTGGGTCCTCATCCATATCCAACGATGGTAAGAAATTTTCAAAGGGTAATAGGAGACGAAGCGAAACTTCAAATACTTGAAAAAGAGGGAAGATTGCCCGACTACATAATGGCATGTGTGGGAGGTGGGAGCAATTCCATGGGCATCTTCTATCCATTCATAGAAGACAGAGACGTTCAATTGATAGGCGTTGAAGCGGGCGGAATGGGAATAGAAAGCGGAAAGCATGCGGCAACCTTTTACGGAGGCTCAACTGGCGTGCTTCATGGCATGATGACTTACATACTTCAAAATGAGGAGGGACAGATCTTACCAGTTTATTCCATTTCGGCTGGCCTTGATTATCCCGGTGTTGGACCGGAACACGCGTACCTTAAAGAAAGCGGCCGCGCAAAATACGTTTACGCAACAGATAAAGAAGCGCTTGATGCCTTCATCACCCTTTCGAAGATCGAGGGCATAATTCCAGCGCTCGAGAGCGCTCACGCGATCGCATACGCCATGAAGATTGCACCGCAACTTGACAAAGACAAGATAATAATCGTAAACCTCTCGGGCCGTGGAGATAAAGATGTCGACATAGTCTCTAAATTCATGGGGGTGAGTTTATGAACAGGATAAATGAAAAATTTGCACACCTCAAATCGAATAGACAAAAGGCGCTTATAACTTTTATAACGGCCGGCGACCCCGATGCCGAAACAACGGTGAAAGCTATCAAGGGAATGGAAGAGGCGGGCGCAGACATCGTCGAAATTGGGATACCCTACTCAGATCCACTTGCGGACGGCCCAACGATCCAAGAATCCTCGATGAGGGCTTTAAAGAACGGAATTAAAATTCCCATCATAATGGAGATGGTCAAAAAGGCAAGGCAAATGAGTGAAGTGCCGCTTGTTTTTCTTGCCTACTACAATTCGATCTTCAAATACGGCGTAGAAAAATTTCTTGAAGAGTCAAGCAAAGCAGGAATAGACGGCATCATAATACCAGATCTTCCAATAGAAGAAAGGTCTGAAATATCAAATTTGATGAATAAAAATGGCATAATTCTCATTCCCCTTGTCGCTCCGACATCCCGAGAAAGAATACGCGCCATCGTCGAAAATGCAGATGGATTTGTTTATTGTGTCTCTGTCAACGGTGTGACTGGTGCAAGAGAAAAAATAGGCACAGATCTCAAATCTTACATGAATACCGTCGCTCATTTCACAAATGTGCCGCGCGCCCTTGGATTCGGCATATCGAGCGCGTCCATGATAAGAGAGGTGAAAGATTATTGTGAAGGCGTTATAGTTGGCAGCGCCATAATCAACGCGATGACAAGATTCCAAGACAGAGGGGAAATGCTTGAGAACCTCAAAGCATTCGTCTCAGAATTGAAAAATGGTCTTTCAGAGGTGAAAATATGAAGTTCAACATATCCAAAGAAACTTTTGAGAAATACAAGAAAGACAAAAAAGTCTTTCCCTTTTACCTTGAGATAAATGGAGACGAATTGACGCCAATCGGGATTTTTTACAGTTTGGATGGAAAAAATAAATTTTTGCTCGAAAGTGCCGAATATGAAAAAGGCACGGGAAGATATTCTTTCATCGGGGCAGATCCATACATGAAGATAAGCAGTTACTCGTATGACGTCTTGATTGAAAATGGATCTTGCCTTCATAAAACGGGCAAAATCCTCGAAATCGTTAAGGATGCGATGAACATCAAATACGACCCGATAAACATGAAAGTTCCATTCACGGGTGGTGCCGTTGGTTACATTGGATATGACGTGATACGCCAGTACGAAGTCTTACCAGATAAAAACAAGGATGAATTGAATGTACCAGAAGCATACCTCATGTTTTACAAAAAGTTCATCTGCTACGATCATCTAACTCATAAGGCTTTCATCGTTAAAAATATATTTGAAGAAGATGATTACGCAGGCAGCGTTGAAGAGATCAAATCTTTGTCGTCGGATATACTTGAATCGAATGCCATCCATGATCTTCCAGATATCAAAGACGGGAAACATTTCACTTCCAACTTCACCGAAGATCAATTTTGCTCAATAGTGGAAAAAGCAAAAGAATACATCAAAAAGGGAGATATATTTCAAGTTGTCCTTTCTCAAAGGCTCGAGATCGAAAATCATTCCGATCCTTTCGACGTTTACAGAAGGCTGAGATCTCTTAACCCCTCACCTTACCTCTTTTACATAGACTTTGAAGATTTTCAAATGGCCGGCTCCTCTCCCGAAAGTCTTGTAAACGTTTTTGGCGATAAGGTGATAACAAATCCAATAGCGGGCACAAGGCCAAGAGGGAAAGATGAATTGGAAGACTTGAAACTCAAAGAAGAACTCATAAAAGATGAAAAAGAACGCGCTGAACATCTTATGCTTGTTGACCTTGGAAGAAATGACATAGGGAAGATCAGTGAATTCGGCACGGTTAAAATGGAAAGATTCATGGAGGTAGATTTTTATTCTCATGTCATGCACATGGTTTCAAAGGTGAGTGGAAAGTTAAAAAAAGGCCTTGATCCTTTCGATGCCTTGGTTTCATGCCTTCCGGCTGGCACCGTTTCAGGTGCCCCAAAAGTAAGGGCAATGGAAATAATAGACGAGTTAGAAAACACAAGAAGGTCCTTTTATTCTGGCGCGACCGGTTATTTTTCATACAACGGAAATATGGACATGTGCATAACGATAAGAACCATTCTCTTCAAAGCAGAAAAGGCTTACATTCAAGCGGGTGCCGGCATAGTTTACGATTCCGATCCCCATCGTGAATACATCGAAACTCTGAACAAATTAAAAGCGCTTGAGGAGGCGATATGAATGGTACTCTTGATAGACAACTACGATTCCTTTACCTACAACTTGTACCAGTACATAGGAGAGATTGAACCAGAGGTGAAAGTCGTTAGAAATGACAAGATAACGGTTGATGAGGTAAAAAAGATGAGGCCTGACAGGATAGTTATTTCTCCAGGCCCAGGTAGACCTGAAGATGCCGGCGTATGCGTTGAACTCATCAAAGAGATAAAAGATATTCCCATTTTAGGCATATGTCTTGGTCATCAGGCGATAGGATATGCATACGGAGGAAAGATAGTACAGGCTCCAGAAATAAAGCACGGGAAAACATCGAAGATAATTCACGAAGATCGCTACATCTTCAAGAATTTGAAAAATCCATTCATCGCCATGAGATATCATTCTTTGATAATCGATAGGGCAACACTTCCCGACACACTTGTCATAACGGCTCAAACGGACGATGGAATTGTCATGGGCATACGTCACAAAGCATATCCAGTTTATGGCCTTCAATTTCATCCAGAGTCAATAATGACAGAATACGGAAAGCAAATGATAGAAAATTTCATTTCAAAGATGAATTTTTAACGTTATTTTCTTATAAATCTCCTGCCCCTAGCAGGAATCGAACCTGCATTTGCGGATTAGGAATCCACCGTTCTATCCATTGAACTATAGAGGCGACTTTCTTTGGAAGTATAACATATTAAACACATGAAAATCAACAAAAAAAGACCGCGTGCGCGGTCTTTTAATCTTATCGTTAATCGAAATATTTGGTCATGTCTATAACCGCTATCGCACCATCTGCCGCTGCGGTAACAATCTGTCTTAGAGGAGTTTTTCTTATATCGCCAACGGCATAAACGCCTTTGACATTTGTTTCCATGTGTTCGTCCGTGAGCACAAATCCATTTTCATCTGTTTTTATATACTTTTTGAAAATATCAACGTTTGGTATAAGGCCAACGTAGATGAAAACTCCTTGCGTTTCATATTTGGTTATTTCTCCAGTTTGGACATTTTTCAACATGACGTATTCGACACTTTTCGTTCCACCTATTTCAGTCACAACCGTGTTCCATATGAACTTCATCTTCGATTTAAACGCTCTATCCTGGGCTATCTTTTGTGCTCTCAACTTGTCTCGTCGGTGGACCAAAGTGACTTCACTTGCAATCTTGGTCAAATACAAGCCCTCTTCTACAGCACTGTCTCCTCCACCAACGACGACAACCTTCTTATCCTTGAAAAAACTGCCATCGCAAACGGCACAATACGAAACGCCTCTGTTCATGAATTCATTTTCGCCTTTCACACCGAGCCTTTTAGGATTACTGCCTGTGGCTATCACGACAACTTTTGCCGTGTACTCATTTCCAAGATCTGTCTTCAACTTTTTTGGATCAGATTCAAGATCGACTTCGACGATCTCTTCGTTGGCAAAATTTGCACCAAAGGCTTTTGCGTGCGAGAGAAAATTGTCTGCCAACGCATTTCCGCTTATCGATGTAAAGCCTGGATAATCTTCTATAGTGTCTGTAAGCAAAATTTGACCGCCTTCCGTGGCTTTCTCGAAGACAATGGTCTTCAACCTAGCCCGGCCGGCATATATGGCAGTTGAAAGGCCGCCAGGACCTGCACCTATTATCGCCACATCGTAGTTAAGTTCGGCAGGTTTTGATGCGCCTGATAGATTGAACAAAGGCATTTATTTATCAACCCTTTAAAACGTTCATTACCTGTTCGACGAAGGCTTCTTCAGGCAATGCGCCAACGAATTCGCCTTCACCTTCATTTATTATTATGTGCGGCACGGAAGAAACGTTGTACTGCATCGAGAGATCTGGAAATTCATTTGCCTCTATCATCTCTCCGATCACATTCGGCGACTGCATTGCAAGTTTGTGTGCCATCAAAACGGCCCTTGGGCAATACGGGCAGGTCGGGGTTACGAATACCTGTAACTTCAAAGGTGTCTTGACTTCTTGTAGTTTTTTGATCGTATCCTGAGAAAGATCAACCGCACCGTTCTTAGACGTTGCGATAACATCCTCTATCAAAGACGAGAATTCGTATCCAGACGGTATCCCGTAGAATCTTATTCTCATATCATTGCCATTCGCATCAAGCATCAAAATTGCAGGCACCATTTCGACGTTGTACTTTTTTGCAAGCGCTTCTTCGTCGTCAAAATCATGGCTTTCGACCGTTATCTTATTGCTTGTTTCAGCCAATTCTTGCAATATCTGCTCTGTAAGGTTGCAATATTCACACTCTTCTTTCTTTTTACTTCCAAAAAAGAGTATCTTAACCTCTCCTTTTAATTCCTTCTCAAATAGATCGACAAGATATTTCCTGTCCTCTTCTGAAAGTAATGCTGCCATTAAAATCCACCTCCAAATTACCCTGTTAGGGTATAAATATAATACCATATATATCGAGTATTTGTTTTTAAAACTTGTTGCTTTTTTGTGTCACAATCATGTCAAGCAACGAATTTGCGATTTCTTTTTTCGTCATCTTTTCAAGATGAACAAGATCGGACGTTCTTGAAATGATGAAAACCTCATTGTAGTCGGATTCAAAGCCTATATCATTTCTCGAAACGTCATTTGCAACTATCATATCAAGAGACTTTGATTCAAATTTTTGTTTGGCATTCTCAACTAAATTTTGAGTTTCTGCCGCAAATCCAACCACAAATTGATCTGGCCTTTTCTTTTTAGAAACTTCAAGGAGTATGTCCGTCGTTTTGACAAGTTTAAGATTCAATTCGTCGCTGACCTTCTTTATCTTTTGATCCAATGCCTTTTCAGGTTTGTAATCTGAAACCGCAGCGGCCATGACAACAACGTCTTCATTTTCTAAAAGATCAAGCACTCTTTGAGCCATTTCTTGCACACTTTCGACTTCGTACCTTTTGACTTTGAAAGGAGCGGGTATGTTCACAGGACCCGAGACAAGATCCACCGTTGCGCCCCTTAACACGGCCATTTTTGCTATTTCATAACCCATCTTGCCGGAGGATCTGTTTGAGATATACCTCACCGGATCTATCGCTTCTCTCGTTGGTCCGGCCGTGACAAGCACCCTTAAACCCTTCATATCCTTTTTTGTGGTGAGATTCTCCATCTCAAAGATGATCCTCGAATTGTCAGGATATCTTCCCTTTCCTTCCTCCCCGTCTGCAAGATGACCGCTTTCTGGCTCAACTATTGTCCAACCGTAATTGGATAATTTTTCAAGGTTGTCCTGAGTAATTTGATTTTCATACATTCTCACGTTCATCGACGGTACGAGTATCTTCGGTCCCTTGAATGCAAGCGCGCTGGCCGTTACCACGTTGTCTGCCATGCCATTTGCAATTTTTGCCATCGTGTTTGCCGTTGCTGGCGCTATTACCATGATTTCGGCCCATGCTGAGAGACCTGTGTGAGATATCAACCCTCTGTATTCAAATTCATCGGTGTAAACCTCGGCATTACCAACTGCAGAAAAAGTGAGCGGCGAAACGAATTTCGTCGCACTTTCTGTCATCAAAACTTTTATCTCATCTTTCCTTTTTCTCAAGATGCTGACAAGTTCCACAGCCTTGTAGGCCGCTATTCCGCCTGTAACTGCAAGAAGTACCTTCATTTTTTCTTGGCCACTTTGACGTTCGCGACAAGCACTTTTAACATTTCGGCATTCTTTATTTCAACGTATCCTTCTTTCATTTCTTGAAGAGCGATTGTCACAAGATTCGAATCTTCCGTTTTCACCAATGGCTTTGAAAGTTCATTTAAAGCCTCTGCCCTTTTTGCGGCAGCCATGGATATGGCGTATTTGTTGCCATACCTGTTCATCAAAATTTCGTAAAGTTTGTCTTTCACAGATCTGCACCATCCTTTGACTTGTAAAAATTATACTTTCCGATGAATTCCGCCCATCTTGAAACCCTTAACTGCTCAGAGATTATTATGGATTCAAGTTGTTTTACTGAGGCGGAAATATCGGTGTTGACTATGAGATAGTCGAATTTTGATATCTGAGAAAGTTCGAATTTTGCATCTTCTATTCTTTTCTCAAGGTTATTTGGATCTTCGGTGTGGCGTTTTATCAACCTCTCCTTTAATTCTTTGAATGAGGGCGGAGCCACGAAGATGAAAACGCCATCTTTGAGAATTTTTTTGATATTCAAAGCACCTTTGACATCGACGTCTAAAAGCATGTTAATGCCCTTGTTTATGCGCGATTCCACGAAACTCTTGGATGTGCCGTAAAGATGGCCATGGACTTCAGCCCACTCAAGGAATTCTCCCTTTTCGATCAAAGATCTAAAGGTTTTCTCATCGACGAAGAAGTAATCAACTCCCTCAACCTCATCTTCTCTCTTTGGCCTTGTCGTATACGAGACGGAAAATTCTATTCCTTCCAATTCTGACAGCACGGCTTTAACTATTGTGGTTTTACCAGCCCCAGAAGGGCCACTCATCACAAAAAGCATCCCTTTCATGATTTTGCTTTACTTTTTGCCTTGTTTTCAGGAGTTTGTTCCATTATTTCATTCATTTCCCGGAATGAAGATTGGAATCTTTCGGATATCGTTTCAGGTTGGATCGCACTGAGTATGACGTGATTGCTGTCAGTTATGAGAATAGAACGAGTTCTTCTTCCATACGTTGCGTCTATGAGTTTGCCGTCATCCTTTGCACCATCCTTAAGACGTTTCAAAGGCGCAGATTCCGGGTTAACTATCACTATAACCCTGTCTCCTATCACAACATTCCCGAACCCTATGTTTATAAGCCCGTACATACTTCCTCCTTCCGCACTCCCTTATTCGATATTTTGAATCTGTTCCCTCAATTTCTTAACAATGGTTTTTGATTCAACAACCAGGTTTAAAACCTCTGGTATCTTAGATTTCGCAGAAAGCGTGTTGATTTCCCTGCTTATCTCTTGAAAGATAAAATCAAGTTCGCTTCCAACATCTTCGCTTGATCTCATCAACTCGCGAGCCCGAGATATGTGGGCAAAGACTCTTGATATCTCCTCCCCTATATCGGCTCTTTGAATTGTCATGATGACCTCTTGTTCAATTCTTTCAGGATCTACCTGTATTTCTGAAAAATTGTCCTTCAAACTCTGAAGAAGCATTTCCTTGTACTTTTCTCTGTTTTGTGATTCGTAGGAGTTCATTTTTTTCATTATCTCATCGAGAGCGTTTATCTTATCCTCAAGGTATGCCTTTAATTTTTCTCCCTCAATCTCTCTGCTTTTGTTGTAATTTCGGAGGACTTCGATCAAAACATTCTTAAATCCTTCCCATATCTTATCTTCCGTTTCAAGGTCAAGAGACATCTTGAAAATATCCTTTATCTCAAGCAATTGTCCCAAATCGAGCCTCAATTCAACCCCTATTTCTCTTTCTATTTCCTTAAATGCTTTAAAGTAAGACTTCGCAAGTTCAAGATCTGGAACGACAAGGTTTGATTCGAAATTGCCCCTTATGTCTGCCTTTATGGAAACACTTCCCCTTTTGATCTCCGACTGAATTATTGGAAGAGATCTCGCCTCGAAAGCGGAAAAGAGATAAGGAAGAGAAAATGAGACGTTGAGATATTTATGATTGACTCCCTTCATCTCGATTGTGTAAAGTACATCATTTACATTTTCGTTGATTTTTGAGTATCCCGTCATGCTCTTCACTGGCATCACCCTTTACATGTATTATGACACAAATCGAAGGAAAAATGAAATAGAGAAAGAAAAGGTATAATAAAAACGCTTAAGCGTCTCTAATGGCTATTTTTAAGTTAAATCAGGCATTTTTTACCATAAATCTGATCTTTGGAAGATGTAAGGCCTGAAATTTTCCATCAAAAGTTGGGTAATGACTCCAGGCTCATCTTGAAAAACAGAGCGATTTTCTATTTTACGGACAGGCACTATGCCGGCACTCGTCCTCGTCAAAAAGCACTCTGAACAGTTGAAAAGTTCATCGACGTTGACGAGTCTTTCATCAACCCTTATCTCAAGAGATTTTGCAAGATCTATAACGACTTCCCTTGTTATACCGTCCAATATGCCTGTATCAATTGAAGGAGTCACAAGTGTGTTGTTTTCAACTAAAAATATGTTGCTCATCAACCCTTCGGCGACAAAGCCTGCGCTGTTGAGCATCAAGACTTCATAGAAATTTTCTTTTCCCTCTCGTGCGATCATCAAATTGGCATGCGAGATGGTCTTGAGCAATGGGGGAAGGGCAGATTCGTCTATCTTTCTAAGGCGGGATATGCCAACGTCTACGCCGTAAGTGTAAAGATCTGAAGGCGGAGCCTGTAATTCCATGATATAGGCAAGCAAAACTGGCCTTTTGCCATCGCCGTTTGTAAGCACGACCCTTATCGTGCAGTCTTCCTTGATACCTTCAATTCCTTCGGTAAGGATAGACTTGAATTCCTCAAAATCCATCTTGAAAGGTATTCCCAAAATCTGGGATGATCTTTTAAAACGGTTGAAATGCTTTTGCGGTGCGAAGAGCGATCCGTTGTAAGTCCTTAAACTCTCATAAACTCCTTCTCCATACATGAATCCACGATCCGTGACACTTATTCGCACTTCTTCATCGTGCCATTTGGAATCGAAGTATATTCTCACATTTACACCCCCTCAGACGTTAACCTGAACAAAATCTCCAACATCGGCATCGCACTTTAGACTGTATTTCAGATAGTAATCACTAAATCCTTCTCGAAATCCATCTTTGATATCCTCAACAAGGATTCTTTGACTTGTGCCGCTTAGTTTCGATCTAAAATGCCTTTCGAGGTAATCTGAAAGTGACTTCAATAATTTTACTCTCATCTTTTTTGTGAGATCATCAACGCCATTTTTCATCTTAGATGCTCTCGTCCCATCTTTTGGAGAAAATGGAAATGCGTGTATCCTCATCACTTCAATTTTCGAAAGCAACTCCACCGTCTTATCAAAATCTTCATCTTTCTCAGTTGGAAAACCACCTATGACGTCCACGGAAAAGGCAAATAAAGGATCTATTGATCTAAATTTTTCGACGGTCTTCATCACATCATCAACGGTATAAGTTCTTCCCATCTCCCTAAGGACGGCATCTGATCCACTTTGAAGGGACAGGTGAAGATGATGGCAAAGTTTTGTGCTTTCGGAAAACACCTCTTCAACATCCATGGCGCTAAGAGGATCTATTGAACTAAGCCTTATCCTGAAATCACCGTCTATTTTTGATATCGCGTAAAGCAAATCCTTTAATCTTAGCCCATCATCGTTGTAAAGTGCGATGTTTATTCCACTTACAACTATTTCTTTTATTCCAGACTCGATCATGTGAGTTGCTTCATCGACTGCCATTTTGAGAGATTTTGAGCGGATCTTCGTGCCTCTGAAGTGTGGAACTGCGCAATAAGTGCAGGACCAGTTGCAACCATTCTCGACACTCAAAAACCCCCTTGTTCTTTCTGGATTCTTTGAGATGGAATAATTCATGGTATCGTTGAGAAAATAAGTTGGCGCTTCTATTTTACCAATTTTATCCAGATATTCAAGGATTTGCATCTTTTCTCCATTTCCAAGGACAAGATCGAAATTCGGAACGTTTCCATCGTGAACGGCGCATCCCGTAAAAATTATCTTTGCCTTGGAATTCCGATTAAAATGCCTCGCAGCCTGCAAAGATTGACGCTTTGCCTCAGATGTCACAGCACAACTGTTGACTATCACAACGTCTGCGTCTTCAAAATTGGCTCTTTCATAACCGGCCTTTTCAAGTAATTCTGATATTTTTGCACTTTCATATTGATTGAATTTACATCCAAGGGTGTAAATATGGTACTTCACCGTTAGCCTCTTTTAAATATTTGCGTTAGAAAATTTGAACACCATTTCCTTTTTTGTGCCCTCAAACTCTATCTTACCATTTTTCATCATGATAATTTTATCAGATATCGGCAAAAAGTTTGGCATCTTTCTCGTTGCCAAAATGAGAGTGTACTTTTGCTTTAAGGAAAGAACGACATTTTGGACATTAAGAGCGGCCTCATC
>JABEBW010004505.1_pt1 | contig 13875 bp, 14 predicted proteins | sample 7245961 | NCBI WGS metagenome assembly JABEBW01 (sample SAMN14506364, study PRJNA622280) | hot springs metagenome | biome: hot spring [ENVO:00000051]|acidic hot spring [ENVO:00002120]; feature: spring [ENVO:00000027]|sediment [ENVO:00002007]; material: sediment environment [ENVO:01001048]...
TTTTCCCTGATCCGCCATCGCCAAAAATCTCCACCGTGATCATAATGTCTCATAATAGCCCATTACAGAGCTTGCTCGGTAGCAGTGGAATCAGTAGATTACGACTTGGATGGCTGTATGCCCACAAGACAGAATGGAACATTATGTCTAACACTAGATCCCTCACCATGGCATGTCACCCACACGCATACGAGTTTTATATCTCAAGGTTGAATGGAAAATGGATGTAGAGATTTTCGAATGAATTTTTTGTCCCTCTGGCCTTGAGCGGCAAAAGACCAGAGGAACGGTCGTATTTTAATCTTCTTGATCTATAAGCTTATTGATATCAGGAAGATTTACGAGCACACCATTCTTCAGGTAATCATCAGGTAAAGCATCTTTAACGCCTGATTTTTTAAAAACAATATTGATCAGCGGATTAACACAATATTTCTTTAGCTCATGCTCATTGCTCATCGATAAGAATCGTAATGAATAGAAGCAATCAACTATACGGCCTTCATCACGATGAACAGCAAGTCGATCTTCCTCAACAGTGTATTCCCCATAATCACCTGGGAATCCAAAGTATTCATCATCATCAAAGTCTGGCTCAAAACTCTCTACATAGAACATATGTAGCAAGGGGCTCTCATTCCCCTGGATATCGCAACCATCACCAATAAAAGATATCTGAAAACCAATGGTTGCATCCACTTTCTTGGTTCTGTTTTTAGAATTTTTAAGCTTTATTGTTCTGATTTCATCTGTATGAACGAGATCTCCAAAATTTACATCGTATCCATATTGTAGCCCTGAATCGATAATTTTGAATGATTCTGGAACATCTTTCTTCAGCAGATCAAGTAATCTCTCTGCCATAATATCCGCCTCATCCCATAACTTTTGTGCCGTTTTAAAGCAACTCATAACCGCTTTCTGTTCTTCAATGTTCATACATCCTCCTTATTAAGAAATCAGATAGTTACCATTTCCAATCAATTACCACCTAACTCCAATGACCAGGCTATTTTACATGCTCGATTCTCTACCAGACTTTTCAGGTCCTCACTCCAACCACCCCAGCCTTTCCAGAAAATAACTTCTTGATCAGCATAGTTTTTGGTCATGGGGTGGAACCTCGAAAATCCGTTGAATCTTCTTGCCCCGGAACTTTGTAAAAAAGATCTGCACAATTGCGCATATTTGCTGTTTCCCTGATCGGGCAAGAACTCCGCGAACTCCAACCACGTCAAGGCAACCAGCTTGTCATGATGTTGATCCTGATCTATTACTATATCTTTGCTCAGATAAACATGAATCCAGGATTCATCACCTTCACCTAGGTTTTCTTGCATTTTCCTTGCTTGGTGGAGTAGCTGATCCTCGGATAGTGGAGAATTCCATTTTGCTTCAATCAACACCCTGAAGACTTCGCCTTGATGATTCCATAGGGTAATCAGTATGTCCGGTTCAACGTCTCCCATCCTTTCCCAAAAACGTACCTCACTTCTATCTGTGTCATTTTTTAGCCAATCCGGGATATGGATATTCATACCTCGGTTCTTTACGGCCCCTGCTAGTATTGGCTGGATCGTAGAGCCGACCTCTTTTGCTGGAAGAAAGTCCAACATTCCAAATACGGTCGATACAATTTCGTCCTCGCAGGTGGTCCTTTTTTCATTCGCTACTCTTCCATTAAAGCGATAACGCAGTTCTGGTATTTTTGTTTTCCCTTTTAGGCACGCATGTAACATGGACTCTACACCTCCGCTATGACAAGTGAGTATGGATACTTCTTAGCTCAGGCAAAACCAAAACTCTTCAAGGAAAATTGGCTGTTCTGAACCGTAATCTTTTCGATCCGTGCCAGCACCTCTTCGAAGGTTTGATTAGGATGGAAGCGATGCTGCCGTAGTAGTCTCCCCACCTCCCCGGGGGTAATGCCTTCTTTCTTTGCGAGGATTTTCCGAAGTAACGCCTCTTCTTCTTTGGTTTTTGGCTGCAGACCTATTCTTTCGAGTGCTGATTTGAGGATCTCCAGTCGTTGCTGGAAGTTGAGTGGCAGAAACTCCACCTGCAGATCGAATCGCCGCATGACCGCAGGATCCATACCCTCTTTGCGATTGGTGGCACAGATCAGGATTCCCCGGAATCGCTCCATGCGCTGCAGCAGTTCATTCACCTGGGTAATCTCCCAATGGCGATGGGCATTGGCACGAATCTGGAGGAAGCTGTCGGCTTCGTCAAGGAAAACGATGCTCCTGTCTTCCGCTTCTTCGAAAATCCGGGCGATGTTGCTTTCCGTCTGGCCGATATAGGGCCCCAAAATATCGGCGGCGGTGTAGCTTTGCAGTGGTCTTTCCAGTCGCTCGGAGAGATACCGGACAAAAGCGGTCTTTCCGGTCCCTGGGGCGCCATAGAAGAGCAGCCGGGCCTCTCCCTGTTTTTGTAGGCCCTCAGCGAGGGTGCGCAGGTCCTGGTCTGCATTGACATAGGCGAGATCGTAGCCTTCCGGTAGCCCTTCCTTGGCCTTTCTCCTGTTGCGGCCATTGCGCAGCATTTGCTCCAGAACCTTCTCGTTCTCTTTGGGGTTCTTGGTGTGGACCAGTTGGAGCACCTTGACGGCTCGCTCGATATGCCCGGGTAGCAGATCACCCTCCTGGGCCGTTTCGGCAATCCATTCCTTCGATACGGGGAGATTGTCCAAATGGTGCGCCAGGATTCTTTCCCGTACCTCTTTGGGTGGAGTGCCCATTTCCATTTCCCAGGTGAAGCGACGGCGGTAGGCCGGATCGATGCCATCGATGGCGTTGGCAATCCAGATGGCGGGGACGGGATTTTCTTCCAGGAGTCGGTTGGTCCAGGCCTTATGTTGGGTTTGCCTTTTCCCATCGAGAAAACTCCAGAAAGAGGGAGAGGGAAAGACATCTTCCACTTCGTCAAAGAGGATCAGAGCGTTCCCTTGGCGAGCAATGGTCTTCTGCATGAGGGCGTAGGCCCCAAAGCGATCGGGACCATCGAGGGGATTGTCCTCTTCGTCCATGATCTTGACCTCATAGAGGCAGAACCCCAGATCAGCAGCCAAGGCGCGGGCCAGTTCGGTCTTTCCCGTACCCGGGGCACCATAGAGGAGAACGTTGATACCCGGACGCTCTGCTTGCACGGCTTTTTTGACAAGCTTGCGCAACAGGGGGAGGTGTTCTTTCAGGTGGCCAAAATCCTGGAGCCGGAGGGTAGCCGGGCGGGATTTGCCGTAGAACTGGCCAAAGAGTTCATTGGGATTGGCATAGCGCTGCAACAGCAGGTTGGCCAGGGATTCTCGCATCTGCAGGGCATAGTCTTCCCCCAGGGTGATGAGCCGCGATTGCTGCAAAATTCCTTTGGGGCCGATGGCGTCATGGATAAGGGTCCGTGGCTTGCTCAAAAGAAAGGCAAGCAGGTTCTCTAAGCGGGGGAGGCGGAGATCCTCCAGATAGGAATAGAAGCTGTTCAGGATGGAGTCCTTCTGGATCAGCGCAGCCAGGGCCAGAATGCCTTTCTCCGTGTCATTGAGCTGCAATCGCTCGCCCAACCATTCGAGATTCAGGGCGAGAGGACCATAGATGGCAGGTACGTTGGGGAGTTCTCGCATTTTCTGATCGACAACGCGCGCGATCTTCTTGGTGCCGTATTCGGGGCCGTAGCCAACCGGAATCTGCAGGAGGTTGCCAGCTTCCTCATCCAGCAGGATGAGGTGGTCGGTCCGTTCTTCCTGGTGTTGGAGATGATACAGGGTGCGAATACCAAAGAAGGTAATCAACTCCTGATAGGGATTCTCCCGCTGGGTCTTGCCATTCCATGGCTTGACCAAGCCGCCGATATGGGCCTTTGCTGCTTTCATGACGATCTCCAGTGCAATCCCGTTAGAGGCCATGATACCCTAGTCACACGTCATTTTCTGACGTGCGCGTTTTTCCATGAAAAACAAGGAATTCCACCTCTGAGGGACCCATGTCAGCCACCACTTTGCGACGATTGAAAATAATTGAGCTGCTTTCCGAGAAACCAGGCAATAAATTCAGTGTGGTAGCGCTGCAAAAAAAGCTAAATTCCGCGGGGATCGAGGTACCGGTCCGCACCTTACAGCGTGATTTGAATGCACTTTTGACCGATCATCGAATCAGCGCCGATCAAAAAAATCCGCAAGGCTGGTCCTGGGTATCGAACGAAACCTGGCTGGATGCCATTCGGGTGGATGCCCATACCGCACTAGCTCTTCTGCTCTCCCAAGAGCAACTCAAACGGATCTTGCCACCCAATTCCTGGAGACACCTCACCCCGATTCTCGAGAAAGCCGAGGAGGTGCTGGCAGATTTTTCCGATACCGGATCCGTGGGAAGTTGGCTGGATCGAATCGCCGTCCTACCGTGGGGGCCACCCCTGCAAGCACCCTCACTGGTTCCCGGAATTCAGGAGACCGTGACCCAGGCAGTTTTGGAAGGGAGGCAACTGGAGCTTAGCTATCGCCCTGGCAAAGGTAAAATCGTCAGAAACCATCGGGTCAATCCCTTGGGACTGGTATATCGGGAGCAAATTCTCTATCTGGTGAGCTTTGTCCCTTCCTGGATCGATGAGGTAGAGGAGGAAGATGACGAAGAAACAGAGGAAGCAAAGGAGGTTCCCCCTGTAGATAAAGAGCAGATCCTCCTGCTTGCCCTCCACCGCATCCAAAAGGCCGTAGCCCTGAAAACCCCAAGAACCGAACCTCCCGGATTCCAGCTGCGGGAGTACGCGGAGAAACACGTCTTCTCTGATAATGACGCAGAAGGGGAATTCGAGATAACGTTTCGGATTCGCAAAGAGGCTGGCCAATTCCTCCTGGAAACACCCTTGAGCAAGGATCAAAAAGCGCAGCCGAAAAGGAATTGGATCTATGTGACTGCTACGGTTCCGGATACCTGGCAGTGTATCTGGTGGCTACAGAGCTTTGGGAGCGCTATCGAGGTCCTCTACCCTCCAAGGCTTCGGAAAGAATTTGTGGAAATGACCAAGGGCCTTGCGAAGTTGTACCTGAAACGAAAGATGGTGAATTGATGTTGCCCGGATCTCTTTGTGTGCTTACCAAGGGTACTTCGGTAGAGTTGGCCGAGTCTCCCCTGCGTATGCGGTGATCTACTCCCCATCTAACCGTTCAAACATCACGAGCTTAACGTCTCCATCAAACGACCGTTTGATGGAAACGCCAGCCGAGGCCTTCCCGGCCAATGTTTCCGGGCAGGCCTTGGACGTTGTTGGAAAAAAGGCAAAAAAGATGAGTTGTTGGACATGCTAGAACCCGATCCCCATGTCGCGCTCCAACTCCCTTCGCTGCTCCCGGAATACCGCATCCCGCCCGGCATAGAGGGCACCTTCCGCCTCCTCTGTCGGGATGCCCAGCTGCTCCGCTGCCGCAATCGCCTCCCGCGCCTGTTTCTGCACCGCCGCCCACGTTCTTTCATCGCAAGCCGGCTGTTCTTCCCTGCCGCCATGGGCGTACTGGATCGCGGCCCCGGCCTTTCGACAAGCGTCCAGGGCGGCCTCTTTCCGACCCTCCCCTAATCCCTCGATATAGACCTTGTTGAGGTCCGCTACCTCCAGGCGCTTTGCCTCTGCTAACAGTCCTGCGGCTTTCCGGTTGCGCTCCTCGCTTTTCCCATACCGCCCCACCTCCCATCCTAGCGCTTTCGCGTCCTCTCTGAGTTGCTTGCGGTCGGCTTCCAGCTTCTTTTGCTCCTCCCGCTTCCGTTCTTGTTCCGCTTTTTTGGCCTCGCGCTCTGCCTTTTCCTTTGCTGCCTGCGCTTCCCGCTTGCGTTTGTCGATCACCCATGGCTGCTCGGTGCCGTCGGCGTTGTGGGTGCGTAGGCGCTCTTGGGCGGTCTCATAGGGTTTCCGGTCCCAGTCAGCGCTCGGCTTCTGTACCTCCAGGCCACTGCGTAGCAGCTGCTCATAGACCAGGACGCGCTTTGCTTCCGGGACAAAGGGACCGAACGTCACCACCAGGGGATGGGATACACCATAGTGGGTCTTGCGGTCCTGGATAGTCTGCGCCAAGGCCTCGATCCGTTTCCGCGTCATCTCCCCTTTGGGACTCCAGACCAGACCACCAGGAACCGCAGCGGGCGCTTCCGCGCCAATCCGCAGCCCAAGCCCTTGCTGTGCCCAGGCGTGCCGGGCAACCTCCAGACCATCGCCAACACAATCCCGCTGCAACGGCGTCCCTTCCGCTTGCAGGCGCTTTCGCTCTTCCGCCGTGCCGTGGCGGCCCATCCGCCATGCTTCGGCGGCTTCCCAGGCCTTTTCGCTCCAGTCCTCCACTCCCGCGGGGGCACCCGGCAACCAGCGCCCTGCCGCTTTCAGGAGGGCCGAGCGCTTGGGATGCGCGTGCATCCACTCCCCCAGGATCGGCGCTTGCTTGCGCAGCATCGCCTCCTGCGTCGCGGCTTCCTGTCGCTGCCGTTCCTGGATACGCGCTTGCAAGTCCGTATCTGCCAGGGTGAATCCGGCATCGAGGGCGGCCCGGCCCAGCTTCTCCCGGAAGTCGGGGCTGCCGGTAATGTCCAGCCGTTGCCAGCCTTTGGCCCGGGCAATGTCGAGCATTGTCGCGATCTCCCGGTCGGTTCCTCCCATTCCCGCCGTTACCCGGTCGCCGTGGTCCAGGAGGTCCATCTGCCGGTTGTGGATGTGCAGGCCTTCTGGCTTCCGCTCGACTTGGACCCAGCGCCCTAGCGCCTGGGCAAGGTCCCGGTTATAGGCTTCCGTGAGGATCCGTTCCCGGTATGCCTGCCAGTGCTCCCGCTGCGGATGGCGGATGCCGGGGCGTTGCTCCGCTGCCGTGGCCCGATCATTCCGGCGGATATTCCATCGGGACCGGATCGCCTGTGCATTCCGCCGCTCCTGCCGTTGTTGCTGGGCCGTCAGGATGCGCTGCGTCCGGGTCAATTCTTCGGCTACCCGCTCAGCCTCCCGCTCTGCCGCCCGCCGGGTCTCCAGCGCTGCTTGCCGCTCGGCCTTGCCCTGCTCGTAGGCAATGACCAGGGCGGCACGCTCCGGGGCTTTCTCCGGTCCTGCGTGGGTGAGCACACGACCCCTCTTGGGCTGCGCGGGGCGATCCATGGCAGCCGCTCGCTCCGCCAATGACCGCCTCTTTTGCGGGTCCTGCTCCCGGGCGGCTTGCTGCTCTACCTCCCGCCGCTGTTCCTCCAGGCTCCGGTGGTCAATGCGAACAGCGAGGCCTGCGCGCTCCAATGCCCGGTTCGCCAGGTCCTGCCAAAGGGGGCGGATGCGGTCGGTCCAATTCTGTCCGGGCTTTGCCCGCCGATCTTCTGTCTTGCGCGCTCCGCCCTTCCCGGGCTCCTTGCCATTGTAGCGCTTGAAGAACGTTTCTGATGTCCGGTCTAGTCCATCGAATACCCGATCACTCACCAGGATATGGGCGTGTCGCCGGTTAGGATGCGCTGGGTCTTGGCTATGCATCGCCAGGGTGTAGGGGGTCACTCCCTCTGCTACCTGCGCCAATTCCCTGGCAAAGGCACTCGCCAGGGCAATCTGATCTTTCAGGGATAGCTCTTCTGGTAGAGCTACCTCCACCTCCCGATAGGTACAGCCGTTGGCCCGCTCATACTGATCGGAAGCATCCCAGAAACAGACGGGGTTATCGGCGGCCCAGGCGGGCAGGTTGCCGGATTCGGCATGGACCAGTTCGGCGGCCTTGTCGGTCTCTACCTCCCGGACGGTAGCACCCTCCACCACCCGCTCCCGTCCCTGGACATACGGTCCCTCTCGCAGCACATAGCGGGCCTTGCCTCCGGCTCCCTTGCCGCTGGCCTTGCTACCGCTATGCACATGCAGATGATAGACCGCCATCCTCCCTCCGGGTGCAGGGGCGAAGCTCCTGCCGCGCTGGTTTCTCGGAGCTATCCGAAGGATAGAATAGAGAAACCGTTAAGCGCGCCTGTTTTACAAGCAGGATATAGCAAGAGACTACTTGGTGTAAGTATAGTGCCTGTTTTAGTATGGGAGAAACAGGGATATGGGGATAGGTATGGCAGGATCAATAGCAGATCGGATAGCTCGGCTCCAGGAGCAGAAGCAGGCGGCATTGGCGAAGGCCAAGGCCGCTGATGCGCTCTTGCGTAAACTCCGGGTAGAACAAGACCGACAGGCACGGGCAGCCGCCCGCAAGGCAAGGAACCGGGCACTCATTCAGACGGGGTTACTGGTGGAAATGGCAGGCCTCCTGGAAGTGGACCGTGGGGCACTCCTCGGCGGCTTCCTGGCCTTGGCAAAAACCCTGGAACAGAACCCAGAGAAATTCCAGCAATGGAAGCAGGCAGGGGATGCGGAAATCGCTCGCCGGGAGGCGGCGAAAAAGGCGGACTAGGCCGCTGGATGCAGGGTTTCTGTCGCCGTCACTGTGACGATGCTTTTCTGTAACGCATCGCTACTGACTCGACGATGAAAGCCGTCACAGTGACGAGCTGGGCGAGGGACACGCTGCTACCCTTGCAGGGCGCACCCCCCATCGTCATAGGGACTTGCCCGACAGACCGATCCGCGCCGCAATCTCCCGCAGCAGCCCCAGGGCGATGGCATTGCCCTGCCCCTCTCGGGCCTTCTGGCAGGCGATCGCCAATTGTTCGATCAGGGCCGTATCACTGAGCTGGGATTCCTCTCCCTCCCCCCAGACCTTTTCCCGGTCCCTCGCCCGCTTCCACCGCATCCGTTCCGCACTGGTGGTCGCCATGAATCCCTCTCTGCGGTTGTCACTGTGACCGATCCTAGAGCAGGATCGCACCGCCCGTCAAACAACACACGTACCAGGTCGCCCAGAGATCGCCGCTAAGGCCTCAAATTTGCCCCAGGAGCGATTGAGGACAGGGGGGATGGGGGAATATTACCCCACCCATCCACAAAAACCGCGGATAAAGCTGTGGATGAACCTACTAAGGCTTCCCCACGATTCGAGAATCAAACCTGCCACCAAAAGTAGCAGGCCCGAACCCTCTCCCCCGAACCCCCTCACCCTCCGTACCGTTCCAGCAGCCCTTGCCTACCCTTGGCCGATGCCCCAAACGACACGATTTCCCACGTAGTGCTGCCCTGCGCCCTGCGCTCGCAAGCTCGCTAGGTCTCGGCCAGCCTGATTTAGTCTTTTCGATCTAACGATCTGAGACCGCTAGGACACACAGCGTAAGGTCCTAGAAAACAAATAAGGAAATGCCCCTCTGGGCCAGGGCGACCGCCCTGGCAGGGAGCCTGCAAAGCAGGCCTACCCTCCGGGGGGATATACAAGGGGGGGCGATTAAGCATCATCCAAACACCACCGATGCGCCGTCCTGTAATCCACGCCCAGTTCCGCTGCGATTTTACGGTAGGTCCATCCTTTGGCCCGTAGGAGCCGCGCTGTGGCCCGTTTTTCCTCGTTGGCTACCGTTACCCCATCCAGGGTGTATTGCGTGGCGTAGCGGCCTTCTGTGGCCCGATTACGGGGCCGGTTGTCGTGGGGTTTCCGTCGTTCTTTGTGTAGGTCATCGGGAATGATGGCCCGGAGATTGGATAGGAGGGTCGGGGGGATGAGGTCGCTCATCCAGTCGTAGAGAGTTTGCCTGCGGAATCGGTAACGGGGATCGACCTTCTGGCCGTTCCATTCGATAGTATGCCCTTCGGCGGCCTGCTGGGCGCGTTTCAGGACCGGCTGCATGGCCTGCCGGATCTCAGGTTGCTCCAGGTCCGTGTGATGGTGGGCGAGGCCTAGGATTTCATCCTCGATGCCTTCGGGATGGGTGAACCAGCTGAGGGCTACGCCAATGAGGAATAGCCACTTGTCCCGGTAGCCTTCGGGAATACGATGCCCATAGTGGCCGGAGATGGCGAGAAGGTCCTGGAATACCAGATGCCAGCGGGCATAGATGCTGCCCTGGATGGCCTTGTCGGGGGTTTTTCTCTTGACCCGGATGTCCCGGACTTGGGCTTTGCCTTCGGTGCCCAGAATCTCAAAGGCAATCTGCCGGAGAGACCAATGGTGCCCATCGAGGACAATGGCACGGACTTCTTCCCCTTTGTTTCTCGTGCCCACGACCCGTAATAGCCGGGTACAATCCTTGGCCGCAGCATCGGCGCCCAGGGAGCGGAAGATACGGATCAGGGCATCCTGGCAGCGTTGCCAGACAGGCAACGTCTTGGGGGGTAGGGGTTCCAGGAGCCAGTACAAGTGCAGGCCTGTTCCAGAGGCCACAATGATGTTGGGTGTGGGGATCTGGGCATCGGTGCAGGCATCGAGGACCCCGTATACGTCCGTGTAGTCATCCAGATCCACATACAGGGACCGTAGGGAACGCAACAGGCGAATGAATCGCCAGCCGTCGAACTCGTTGACGGTGATGAAGGTATCTTCTCGTCCCTGGTCATAGCGGAAGATCTCAGGGATGCGGGGGTCATTGGGCTTGATCTTGATCCAGCGATTTCCTTCGACCATGCGTTCCCAGTGAATGACCACACCGCGCTGTTTCTCGTGCAGCAGCTCGTAATGGGACAGGGGAAGATCCAGGCCAAGGCCTAGCTGATTGGGTAGGGGGTGATAATTTCTATGGGCGGCCATGCTGACCCCCGGTGCGCGCATCAAAATGATGGGACCGGGGGACTGGAGCGAGAGCATAGCCATTGCTATACTCATTCCAGACCTCCAAGGTCCGTCTGCCCCGATATCCTGAGTGCCAGCAAGCTTTTAAGGAATCGGGGCATTGTCGTTCCTGAATCATGACAATGTCCTTACTTTTTTAGGTCATCTGGCGAATCTACTCCCGAAAGGTCTAAATCGCCAAGTATCCGTTCCTGACCAACGGAATGAGCAGAATCAAGCGGCGGCATGCTCTTGCGCGACTTGCACAGCCAGTCGCAAACCAAGCGCCTTGAGTACCGCCAACAAGCTGCGTAGCTCTGGATTGCCTTGTGGAGAAAGCGTGCGGTAGAGCTGATTGGCGTTCAGTTCGGCATCCTTAGCAATGGTACGCACGCCGCCGTGCGCCTGCGCCATCTGGCGCAGTGCCACCAAAAGATCGGCGGGCTCGCCATCCTGAAGAAGCTGATTCAGATACTCCGCTGCAAAAGCCGGATCGCCCTTGAACAGCTCAGCCATTGCATCGTCATGGCTTCGATCTTTCATGCTGACCTCCGTTGCCAGTCCTTCCAATACCCAATGGCGCGTGCGATATCGGCATCTTGGGTGTCTTTGCTCCCGCCGCAAAGCAGCAGAACCACAACAGCACCTGCTATCGCATAATAAACCCGATAGCCTGGGCCCTGGTCGATCCGCAATTCCCACACTCCGTCACGGCAAGGCTTATGATCGCCGAAATTGCCGCCCTCGATGCGATTGACCCGCTTGATCACCTGCACCTTGGCAATCGGATCGCGCAACGTCTTGACCCAGTCCTGGAATGGGTCGCGCCCATCTGCGGTGAGGTAGTGGCGAATCGAAAACATGGCTAATTATCGTCTATAAACGATAAAAACGCAAGCTGACGGACGGGCATTGTCGGTCATGAATCATGACAATGTCCTTGCTGTTCTTGAATCATCCGGCGAATCCACTCCCGAAAGGTCTAAATCGCCAAGTATCCGTTCCTGACCAACGGGAGGGAATGCAAGATAAAGGGTTTAGTCTCAACCTACCAAGGCCATCACCAACAGTGCTTGGTTTCTGGTCCAGCCGAGTTGAGCAAGGAGCGTCAGAAAAAGCCGAATTGACCTATCATGCAAGGATAGCCTCTAATCGAAGGGTACCCGCAGCAGGCCGAACTATCTTTTGACGGCCATGACCAGGCAGCGGTTTATCTTCCACAATCACAAGGCCGGCTCCCGCAAGGGAGGTAATATCTCTTTTGACAGCGCTCCGATCTCGGCCAAGGTATTCTGCCACTTCAGTGATGGATCTAGGCTCTTCCAGAATCACACGCAGAATGGCAAGCCGTGCAGTTGTAAGCATTTGCAGAAGATCAGCAGGATCCTCAAAGCTAACCGTCTTTTCTTCGCCAGAAAGCTTTCCAGTATCCGCTAGGCGGGCGATTCTCTTCCCGCTCTTGAAAAATTCTTCCTCAGCAGAAACGCGTATCAACATGATCTTTCACCTCCTCAACGCGATCCAATCAGCTTCTAATCTTTCCTCTATCTCTTCAAAGCTCTGAAATTCAATTGGTTGTACATTGCCAAAATAGTGTCGGTGATGATACCCATGCTGATTGTCATACCCTATGACTCGACCATTATCTACCGTAGATAACTCGTGGTTGATGTAGGCCAGGTTGTACCGACTTACTCTGCCGTTATCATCAACCCAGACCTCACGACGCAGCAGCCCATTCCCTTTCCGCTTTGAAATATGATGGACCTCATCGACAAGCTTTCTATCAGACATGATCTATAATATCACTCCTGATAGGACATTGGCACTCTCTTACCAAAGCTTCCACCAAGCCTTTCGCCTATCGCCTGGATTAACGCCACCTTCGTACGTGATCAGTTTTATCTGTTTCTGGGCATCCTCTAGCTGCTGCCGTAACCATATCTCTCTACTTTCCGCTTTTTTCTCCCGCTCGAGCGCAGCTTCTATTTGCTGGCGTAGCGCGGCTATTACCTCATCTTTTGCTTGAATAGCAGCAAGCAACCCACTGTCTTCGTTGTCATTTCTTGATGTCATACCATGTTGTTCTGATGACACGTCACGTGTCATTCTTATTTCGCCAAAAACCCGGATAAGTTCACTGGTATCTATTTTTGGGTTTCCGAGAGAATCTCTTTCAACGCTTATTTTACCTTCATTTATATAGTTCTTGTACAGGTTCTGCCTAGCCAAGCCAACAAGCCTTGCTGCTTCTGATATCGTCACTTTAGCCATGTCATTGCCTGTAACCCTGATGTGTAATCTATGTCACCCTACCATTACACTATCCATCACCGCCACAACTTCTCGAAGCGCATGGGGTTGGTGGCGGTGTAGCGCACCGTATGCTGGATGTTCCGATGCCCCAGGTAGTCCTGAATGAGCCGGGTATCAGCACCTTGGTCGGCCAGTGCATAGCCGCAGCCATGGCGAAGCATGTGGGGATGGGGTGGCAGCGATAGCCCTGCCAGTTCTCCATATCGACGCAGCAGCGCCCAGAAGGTCTTGCGTGACAGCGCTGCTCCTCGGGTGCTCAAGAATAACACCTGCCGATCAATGGCTGCCGCCGGGGTCCCGGACTTGCGCCACTTCCGTAGCCAGCGCTCCCGTTCGGCCAGCCAGCCTTTCAGCAAGCGGATTTCCTCTGTCCGTAGGGGCTGGGTGGTAGAGAGACCACCCTTGAGCCGGTGTACATGGAGAATCCTGCTCCCCAGGTCTACCTGGTCCATCCGCATAGCGCAGGCCTCGGTCACCCGCAGTCCATGACGGAACATCAAGAGGATCAGGCAGCGGTCCCGTAGGCCCGTCCGGGGATTGTCTTTGGTAGCCGCCAGGAGTCGATCCACCTCCAGGGCAGTGAGATGCTTTCTTTCGCTCTCCGAAGCCGCTCGGCGCTTTTTGGGAGTGGCTACTGCTGTAGAGAGCAATCCTTGGTCTGCGGATATCGATTCTGCGGGAGGCAAATCCGGGGACGATACTGCAGGTCCGGACGCGACCGGATCGCGCGCCATCGTCACTGTGACGGTTTCCGCCGGCACCCCTCCAAACAAATCTCCCTGTCTTGGATCATCCAGAGCAAGGGCCTCCGCCTCCGGCTCTCTCTTCCGTTTGCGCCATTTTCCCTGATCCGCCATCGCCAAAAATCTCCACCGTGATCATAATGTCTCATAATAGCCCATTACAGAGCTTGCTCGGTAGCAGTGGAATCAGTAGAT
>JABEBW010004096.1_pt1 | contig 13830 bp, 18 predicted proteins | sample 7245961 | NCBI WGS metagenome assembly JABEBW01 (sample SAMN14506364, study PRJNA622280) | hot springs metagenome | biome: hot spring [ENVO:00000051]|acidic hot spring [ENVO:00002120]; feature: spring [ENVO:00000027]|sediment [ENVO:00002007]; material: sediment environment [ENVO:01001048]...
ATCCCCACCCTGCTCAATACCAATAACCTTCTTATCCTTGAAAACTAATTTTTCAACTGTAATTCCGGGTATTACAAGAGCTCCTGCCTCCCTGGCCTTTTTTGCAAACCATGGATCAAACTTTGCCCTGAGAAGGGAATATGCAACCTTTTCTTTTTCAAAAAATTTTGTTCTGAAATCTATGTATGTTGAGGATTCTTCCGTTAAAAAACCGATTTTTTTGTTTGTAATGTATCTTTCAACAGGCGCCTCCTTTGCCCAGTTTGGAATGATCTGTGCAAGATCATTGCCCCAAAGAACACCACCAGATAGGTTCTTTGTCCCTGGTGGATCAGCACGATCAACAAGAAGAACATTCAAGCCATTTTTAGCCATCACATAGGCAGCAGCTGAACCTGCATTTCCAGCTCCAACAACAATTGCATCAAATTCTGACATCTTTTTCGATAACGAAAATGTAAATATAAATCTTTATGATTTTTTAATTCAATGCGGAGGGGGAGATTTGAACTCCCGAATCCCTATGGAAGTGGACCCTAAATCCACCACCTTTGGCCAGGCTCGGTAACCTCCGCTTTAAATCAATATTGAAAAATGATATTTAAGTTTCACCAAAAAAAATAAAAAAGTTTAGAGAAGGCCTTTTTTATAAAAGTTTTTAACGGTGAATGCATCAATCTTCCATGTTGGGCTAAGCTGTGAGGCGAGCTGCATCAACTGATCGAGTGATTCTGCTTCCCAATGGCATACGGCAACATTCTTATTTTCTGCGAGATCTATGCTTATCAATTTCGCAGTTTTTGGAAGCTTTTTCTCCCTTGCCATTGTAACAACCCTGTTTGCAAATTCAAAAACCTTCTCCTTCTGCGCATCCTCCCATGTATGTATCACTATAATGTTCACCATGATTAATAAATAAATCAATCTTAAATATAAATTTTACCATAGAATTTTAAAAAAACAATTTCGACAATGTTAAATATTTTTTTGTAATTTTTTATTTTGATGAACATAAGGATAGTGGAGATTGAAAAACCTTCAGAAGATGTGAATGTTATAGCCGGACAGACACATTTTATAAAAAGTGCTGAAGATATCTATGAATGTCTTATAACATCATCACCTGGAATAAAATTCGGAATTGCATTCAATGAAGCATCCGGAAAAAGGCTTGTTAGGTATGAGGGAAATGATCCAGAACTAACGGAATTTGCAATAAAAAATGCATTGAGTGTTTCCGCAGGCCATTTTTTCATAATTTTGATAAAAAATGCCTATCCAATAAATGTACTGAACAGTTTAAAGAATGTCCAGGAAATAACAGGAATATTTGCGGCAACAGCAAACCCCTTGAAAATAATAGTGGCCGAGGAGAATGAAAGTGCAGGTGTAATAGGTGTTATGGATGGTTACAAACCACTTGGTGTGGAGAGAGATGAGGATAAAAAGGAAAGGAAGGAATTTCTGAGAAAAATAGGATACAAGATAAAATGAACATATACGATATAGAATGGAAATATTACGATTTTCTTTATGGAGACTATGTTCAAGATATTCACATGTATAATAGATTAATAAAAAAAGGCAAAGTACTTGAACTGATGTGCGGGACCGGCAGGGTCTGTCTCAATCTTAAAAATGCGGAAGAAATTGTTTGTGTTGACATTGATGAAAGAATGCTGGAACAGGCAAAAAGGAAAAATTCAGGAAAAAATGTTAAATTCATCCAGGGAGATGTTTTAAAATACGATATTGATGGAAAGTTCGATTTTATTATTATAGCACTTAATTCAATTCTGCTTTTCAACAACAGAGAGAAAAAAATTTTGCTAAAAAAAATTAAGAAAAATCTTACGGAGAATGGAAAAATTATAATTGATACCCTTTTACCACCGGAGTTTGTTGAGAATGTTGTTTATCTTGGTGACCATAAAAAGGGTAAGGATCTTGAAATATGGAGGTTCTTTGTCCCTGAATTTTCTGAAGACATGAAAACATTATTTCTTACATACATTTACGATATAATTGAGGAGGGAAAATTAAGAAGGGAAAGTGCAGTTCTAACACTCTATCCGGTTAGCTATGATGACATGGAGGAAATTGCAAAGGATAGCGGACTAAAAATAGATAATGTTTATGGATCCTACAGCTTTGATAAATTTGATCCTGTTAAAAGTGAAAGAATGATCCTCCTCATGGGATTGAAATGAATGCGGAAGATTTTTTAGAAAATGTTGAAAAACTGAAGGATCTTAATAAGGATGCGCCGATAATAGTTGAGGGAAAAAGGGATTATTTTGCACTGAAAAAAATGGGAATAGATGGAGAAATAATAATTTTCAACTTCGGTTATTCAATACCATTGTTCTCGGAGATTATTGCAAAAAAATATAGAAAGGTAATACTTTTGTTTGATTGGGATGAAAGGGGGAATATTCTTACAAAGGAAATTTTTAAAAACCTTTCCGCACTTGGTGTTCAATGTATTCTTGATTCAAGGGAAAGTTTCCAGAGGTTTTTAAAGAGTGCAAGGAGTGTTGAGGACCTATTTCCCATCTATGAAGATATTCTTGAGGAAGTCCTTTCCGGAAAGGATCCCAGAAAGGTAAGAAAATTTCCTTCTTCCAAAAAATCCAAGGTCAAGGATAAATCCAGAAATAAGTTTTGAGGGTGTTAGATCAAAAAGGAATTTTTCATCGTACCTTTTAAAATTTATTTTCAAATCAGTATATTTGATTGATGTGCCTATTGTATAGAAGGGAATTCCAAGAAATTTTGATGATGATGCAAGTGGGAATGTTCCTACCTTGTTAATTATGCTTAATCCCGATAATATAGCATCAAATCCGGCAAGAACAAAATCACTTTCATTCAAGGCATGATAAATCTGTGAATCATTGAAAAGCTTTGTTTTTATACCTTTTTTATTCAAATCCTTTTGAAGTGTTATGCCCTCAAATCCTGGTCCTGATTCCAGAACATTCACCTGTGTTATTTTATCCATGTTCTCCATTATTGATCCAAATACAAGTGAACTGTAACTTATAGTCAATAATCTTATTTCATCCCTGAATAATTTTCTTGAATTTTTTATTGCCCTTTCCTTCCATATTTTTATTTTTGAATTGATCTCATCAATATATTCTTCACCAAAAAATTCAAGAATATCAAGAACATTTTTTAACTGAACCATTTCAGGATGCGCATTTATTATTTCCTCCTTATACCTTTTCCAATCCTTTCCATTTTCATAATAATTCTTGACAAAAGAAAGAACCTTCTGTGTCAATTTTTCCGATCCTGATGATCGATCATTTATTATTTCCATCAATTCATCCATGGTTAAAAAAGAATCAGTATTGATAATAAAGTTTTTTAGTCAATTTTAAATTAAAAGGATTATGGATCTGAAAGAAATAATCGAAAAAATTAATGAATTCTACGGTGAAATTGATAAAAAATCAGGACCCATATTTCTTCTAAGTGTATTGATGGAGGAAGTTGGAGAACTATCAAAGGCAATAAGGAAAAAAGAAAACATTGGGGAAGAAATTTCAGATGTTTTGTTCATTCTTCTATCAATTTCAAACTACTTTGAAATTGATGTTGAAAAAATTCTGATGGAAAAATACCTTATGGATCCGAAAAAAATAATATCTAAATGGAATGATCTACCTTAACAGGTGTTTGAATGATAGTCCTTGGAATTGAAGGAACGGCACATACGCTTGGAATTGGAATAATTGAAGATGAAAAAATACTTGCAAACGTAATGAAAACATACGTTCCGAAAGAAGGGGGCATTCATCCAAGGGAGGCAGCAATACACCATTCTGAAAACTTCACTGAAATTTTGAAGAATGCATTAAATACCGCAAAAATTGATATCAGGGATATAGACCTTGTTTCATTCTCAAAGGGACCCGGGCTTGGCCCATGTCTGAGGACTGTTGCAACGGCAGCAAGGACAATTTCCTTAAAATTGAATAAACCAATAATTGGTGTAAACCACAGTATTGCCCATCTTGAAATAGGAAAATTGACAACCGGTGCGGAGGATCCAGTCATGACATACGTTTCGGGTGGAAACACACAGATAATTTCCTATTCGGGTGGCAGGTACAGGGTTTTTGGTGAAACACTTGATATTGGTGTTGGCAACCTTCTGGATAAATTTGCAAGGGAATTCGGCATACCATTTCCAGGCGGGCCAAAGATTGAAGAACTTGCAAAAAAAGGTAAAGTTTACCATAAACTACCATATTCAATAAGAGGACTGGATCTATCATTCTCTGGAATACTTACGGCTGCATTGAATCTGAAAAAGAATGGTGCAACGCTTGAGGATCTTGCCTATTCTCTTCAGGAAACTGTTTTTGCCATGTTAACAGAGGTGAGCGAAAGAGCTCTCGCACACCTTCATAAGGATGAGATTCTCCTTGCTGGTGGTGTTGCAAGAAACAAAAGACTTAGGGAAATGATGGAAATTATGGGAAAAGAAAGGGGAGCAAGCATACATGTTCCTCCCCCGGATCTGTGTGTGGATAACGGTGCCATGATAGCATATCTTGGGTATTTAATGTATAAAAATGGTATAAGAATGAATATAGAGGATACCTTTGTTGATCAAAAATTCAGGGCAGATTCCATAGATGCAACCTGGGTAAAGGAAAAGGTTCATTATAAAGAATATCCGGATAAACCAGGTGCTGAAGCTTTAATGGAAAAGTCAAATTTTCTAGGCTTTCCTTCAATTAGAAAGATTAGAATAAAAAAGGAATATCGTGTTTATGATCTTGATGTATCACTCAGAAAGGAAAGGACAAAAAGGGAGGCAAAATTGATGCATGATGCAAGGACTCTCGGAATAAACGTTCCACACATTTTTGATGTCGATCTTGAAAATTTCACCGTTGAAATGGAATTTATTGATGGAAAAAACCTGAGGGAAATATTCAATTCCCTCAATGATGATGAAAAAGACTTTGTTTCAAGGGAAATTGGAAGGTATCTTGCAATTCTCCATGCCAATGGTATTACCCATGGGGACATGACAACAAGCAATATAATTTATGGTCAGGGTAAAATATATCTTATAGATTTTTCCATGGGTGAAATAGGCAACGATTTAGAATACAAGGGCGATGATCTTCATCTATTAAAAGAATCTTTTAAAAGTTCACATTACGATCATATGAAATATTTCGATAAAATAATTGAAAGTTACAGAAAGAATTATGAAAATGCGGATCTGGTAATTGAAAAAATGGGTGAAATAGAAAGGAGGAGAAGGTATTCATGAGGATTGTTACACACAACAAAAATAAGTATATGGAGTACAGGGAATTGTTTGAGAGAGAAAATATTGAAATAGAGTGGATAAATCTGGAGTATCCTGAGATACAGGCTGATGAACTCGAGGAAATTGTGAAATTTTCAATAAATTATTTAATTGATAGGATTGATAAACCATTTTTCATTGAGGATGCAGGGCTTTTCATTAAAACCCTTGACGGTTTCCCAGGACCATATTCCTCATATGTTCACAAAAAAATTGGTAACAGTGGAATACTGAAACTTATGGAAAATGAAAATAACAGGGATGCGGAATTCAGGGCTGTGATAGGATACTATGATGGATCAATCCATATTTTTTCAGGATCGGTAATGGGAAAAATTTCTTTTGAAGAAAAGGGAAAAAACGGTTTCGGTTACGATCCGATATTTGTACCTGAAGGATCAAACAAAACATTCGCACAGATGGATATTGATGAAAAAAATAATTTTTCACACAGAAGAAAGGCATGGGAAAATTTTTTAAATGGACTGAAAAACATAAAATAGAAGAAAAACATTACACACAGTGATGTTCAGATCTTTGAGGGAATATTACATATACATAAGTTTGTTTGGTCTTGCCGGATCTTTCATACTCCTCCTCTTTACATTCTACGGTCTCTTCATGTCACAGGATTCACCAAAATTCGTTCAGGGATTCAACAATTTCCTTGGTAACTGGATTTACTGGGTCTTCGGATTGTCCATTATTGCATTTTTTGTATCACTTTTCTACACCTATGATATTCTTAAAAAAAGAAAAGAATTCAAGGAATACTTAAATTCAGATAGTAAGGCAAAATTTGTTAAAAAGCTAAAGGATCTTGAAATACTTGCGGATAAACTTGGTCCCAGGTACAGGGAAATGCTTGAGGAAAAAAAGAGGGAATGGAAGGTTCATTGAACCAATTTTTTCAAAAAGTTTGGTATGTATGGATGATCATGAATATCCTCATTGTAGTACATCGTTTCAAAATTCCTTTCCCTTCTTCTCACTATTTCATTCATGGATGCAAGTGTAAATGACCAGAACGATGAGGGATATGTGGGTATAAATGCTGTATATACCTTAACATACCTGAATATTTTTTTAAGGTTATCGTATGCCATTTTTAGATGTTCAGGGTAAAAGAATGGTGATCCGCTCTGTGTTGCAAATATTCCATTTTCATTCAATCTTTTTAATACAAGGGAATAAAATTCCTCACTGAAAAGAACCCTTGCCGGACCGACAGGATCCGTGGAATCAACAAGTATTGCATCGTATTTCTTATCCACTCTTTTTATATACTCATAACCGTCATCAACGATAACATTCATTCTTTTGTCATTAAATGATACGTTCAACGTTGGAAAATACTTTTTTGATACTTCTATCACCTTTTCATCAATTTCAACAAGATCCAACCTTTTAATGTTATGTTTCAAACACTCCCTTGCCAGACCACCATCACCCCCACCTATTATCAGAACATTTTCAGGATTTTCAATTGAAAATAAAGGTACGTGGGCAAGCATTTCATGGTAAATGAACTCATCCCTTTCCGTAAGCTGGAATGTTTTATCGAGGAAAAGCACCCTTCCCATGGTTCTGTTCTCAACAACGTCTATTCTCTGGAACTTTGACCTTCCCCTATATATTTCCCTGTCAACGGAAATCGATAGTTTTACTCCTTCTTTCTGGACTTCCCCTATCCATTTCATGATTGCAATAATATTAATTATTGATTTAATTTTTTCCGGATTTTAAAAAATTTGTACTGTCCCGAAATCATTGACTATAAAAAGCCCATACCCAAATATGGGTCGTGCAAAACTCAACAAACGCAAGATCAACTATATCATCAGAGCGAAAAGAAAAGGACAGAGCTACAAGCAGATTGCAAGGGATCTGAAAATAAGCGTATCAACTGTGAAAAAATCATACGAGAGATCATCAATTGAACCACTTGTGATTCCAAACTTTCTTTACAAAATCTGGAAGGAAAGGTTCAGGGAGTACTACAACATGGATATAGAGAACGATTTACTTGATGTAATAATAAGAACATATTACATAAGGAGTACATGGAAATGGCAGAGGGCATACAAGGAAATAAAGAAAATACTTTCAACCAAGGGAATGAACGAAAGGGATAGCAGAAATATGGCAAAAATGTTAATATCACTCTTTGATTCCTGAATTGTGGAAAAAAGGGATCTTGAAATATTGCTTTCAAAAATAGATAAATTGGAAAAACCAAAGGTACTCCTTGAACAGTATCAGACAGATCCGGGTATAGCGGCAGATGTTTTGATTTTAGCCTACAATGACATAAAGGGGAAGGATGTTGCGGATTTTGGTACAGGTAATGGTATTTTTGCAATAGGTGCGAAATTACTGGGTGCGAAGAATGTATATGCTATTGATATAGATCAGGATGCGATAGACATTGCCACAAAAAATGCGAATAAATTTGGTGTTGAAATTGAATTTAAAAGAATGGATGTGAGGGATTTCAAAATTAATGTGAATACGGTAATTATGAATCCTCCATTCGGTTACCAGATTCCTTTTTCAGACAGTTTATTCATTGAAAAGGCAATGGAATTATCCAGTAACATTTACATGTTACACAGTAAAAATGCAAGAGAATATTTAATTAAAAAGGCTGGAAAAAAATTTTCCATTGTTTATGAAAAAGATTATAAATTGAATTTACCTTATACCTTCAAGTTTCATAGAAAGGAAATGAAAAGCATTGATGTAAGACTGTATGTGTTAAGGGTGATGAAATGAACAGGATTGTCCTACCAGGAGAAATGATATGTACAATAGAGGAATGGGCACCGGGAAAAAATGTGTTTGAGGAGAATGGAAGAATCTATTCCAAAACACTCGGCATTACGGAGTTCGATAAAAAGAATATGACTGTTAATGTAAAACCTGTGAACGATCTTCCAGAGCTGAAGGTTGGAGACATTGTTTATGGTGTAGTTCAGGATCTTTTTGAGGACTTTGCCCTTGTAACTGTAATTTCCATAGAGGGTGTTGAGAGGGAAATCGTTGGTAGTAAACAGGATGGAATAATACATATTTCAAAGGTATCGAACAAATATATAGATGAAATAGGAAAGGCATTCAGGATAGGGGATATTGTGAGGGCAAAGGTAATAAGGGCAAAGCCTTCACTTCAGTTAACAACAAATCAACCTAACCTGGGTGTAATAAAGGCTCTTTGCATGAAATGCAGATCCCCACTTGTGAGAAAAAATGATACGCTTTACTGTGAAAGATGTGAAAGAACTGAAATAAGAAAAATTGCCAGCGACTATGGAAACATTAAAATAAAGGTAAAAAATGAACCTATAGAGAGGATGTATAAGAATGAAAAAGAATAAGGATTATGAAAAACTTTCCGTTGAAATTGAAAAGTTAAGAAAGGAAGTTGAGGAGCTTAAATCACTCATGAGGGACATTGTCCAGATAATGTTTGATGAGGATGATGAAATTGATGATGATGCAAGACCTTTCCACAACAACTGAGGTGAAAAAATATGACAATGCCTATAAAGGTTATTGAGGAATTTCTGAACAAGAGAATATCCATGCTTATGAAGGATAACAGAATAATAGAGGGTGTGCTGATTGGATACGATGAGTACATGAACCTTATAATAAATGACAGTGAAGAAAAAATAAATGATTCTGTAAGAAAACTTGGTATAGTGATAGTTAGAGGAAACAATATACTGAGAATTGCATCAAAGTAAAATGGTAAACTGTCCGGATTGTGGTGGAGAAATAGACGAAAATAATTTAACGTGTAAAAAGTGCGGAAGGAAGTTCACAAGGGAAGAATACAATCAATTGGTTGAGAAAAACATCCTGGAAAACATAATACTTGATGATTTTGAAAAAAGTTATGAAAATCTCGTTAAGGAAATAGATTCCCTTGAAGAAATGCTGGGTGAAGAAAAAATAAGTATTGAAAATACCCCTGATTATCAAACATTGAAGGAAAATGAAAAATTGCTCTACAGCTATGTTCTTAAAAAGGAGAATGAGATTAAGGAACAGAGGGAAGAACTGGAAAACCTTAAAAAAAGCATTGATGAAATGTTTGAGAAAAAGGATTTTGGTCCCAATTCAATAATTGTAAAAAAGATTGTTTCACTCTCAAATGAAATAAAAAATCTGAAAGATGAATTATTAAGATTGAAAAGTGAGAATGAAAAATATAAAAATGAAATAGAAAATATAAGGAAAATACTTGAAATACAGGATGGTTCAAATATAGTTGAAAATATAAAAAAGATTGTTGATGAAAACAGGGAACTAAAACTTGATGTTGAAAACCTCCAGAAAAGAATTGATTTACAGAAAAAGATCTGGGAAAGCTGGCTTAATACACAGGATGAAAAAATTAAAAATATTGCGGAGTACGAGATGAAGTTAAGGGAACAGGAACTCATGCTCGAGAGGGCCATGAGGGATATTGAGATAAAGGAAACTGCATTGAACAAAACAAAAATTGAAAATGTAAATCCTGTTGAGATTGAAATACTGAAGGATGAGAATTCAAAATTAAGGGAGGAAATACAGAGGCTTCAGGATGTTCTGAACACCATTTCAAGCACAGGAAAATTGCCTGAAAATGTTGTCGATGCCGGTGAAATTGAAAGATTGAGGGCTGAAAACAGATCACTGAAATCGCAGATTGAAATAATGGACAAAACACTTAAGGATCTACAGGAAAAGATCAAGTTCAAAGAGGAGGAGTTTGCAAGAAGGGAACAGGATCTGATGTACAGGGAGGCAAAGCTTCAGGAACAGCTTAAGGAACTTGAAGCACAGAAACTTGAACTTGAGGAACTGAAAAAGTTGGAGGAGGAGCATAAATTAAGGGATCTGGAGGAACTTGTAAAAAAGAAGGAACTGGAATTGAAGGAGAAGGAAAAATACCTTGAAATGAAGGAGAAGGAATTGAGGGCAAAGGAGAAGGGATTGATAGATGAAGAGGTTTCACTTGCCATGGATGAAATAAAGGCTGAAATAGGCCAGGAAAAGGTAAAAACAGGAACAAGAAGGCTTGATGATCTTCTTTACGGAGGTTTTCCTTTAGGATCGAATGTTCTCATATATGGACCGGCCTACACAGGAAAGGAAATACTTATTTATTCATTCCTTGCTGAGGGATTGAGGAAGGGCATACCATCAATTGTTATACTTGTTGATAAAACACTGGAAATATTCAAAGAGGATGTGAAGTTTGTCCTTCCAACATGGGATAGTTATGAGGAAAAGGGACTGGTTAAATACATAGATGCATATTCAAGATCCATAGGTGATAAAACAACGCTTCCAAACGTTATTTATGTTGATTCGCAGACAGATGTTAATTCTATATTAGAAAATGTGGATAGAATAGCTGAAGAATTTAAAAAGAGTTATCCCTATTACAGGGTTGCATTCCTGAGTCTTACAAACATTGTTGTTTTTCTTGATCAACAGATCACAATAAGATTTCTGCAATCATTCACAACAAAGAGGAAAAGGGACAGGGCAGTATCACTTTACCTTTTGGAGAAGGGTGTGGTAAGTGAGAATGCACTTCAGATGGTGTCATCAACCATGGATGGTGAGATAGAGTTCAAGTCTGAAATGGGCAAGGTGTATCTTACAGTTAAGGGTATTACGGAGGTACAGAGCAGATCATGGATAGAAATAAATCCATCAAAAAGTGGTATAATAATGGGATCATTTACCCTTGGACATATAAGGTGAAATGAATGGAAACGAAATATTTTGAGTTTAAAGACAAAAATTCAAAAAACAATTTTTTGAAAAGTATTGTTAAAAAGTTTATCGAGAACGATGGTGAATTCATATACAGGGAAAGTGAAAAGGATCTTTTAATATTCTATGATGGTAAAATAGATGGTGGAGAAAAATGCTATGTTGTTAAGGATTTTAAGGAAATTCCTGAAATTTTAAAAAATTTTGAATTTGAAAGCTTTGCTGTAAGGTCAAAAATGCAGAACAGTATGGAATACAATAGAATTATAGGGGATATAATAAAAAAAGAAATGCCGGAGAAAACCGTAAACCTTGAAAAACCTGATATAAAATTAATAATAAAAAAATTCAACAAAAACTATATAGTTATAATCAAAAGTTTTATTTAGAATTTAAACAATTACCCCATGAGCCGTGGTAGCTCAGCTGGGAGAGCGCCAGACTGAAGATCTGGAGGCCGCCGGTTCAATCCCGGCCCACGGCACTTCTTTTAGAATTTTTATGAGAATTTGAACCTGTTTTAATAAAAATTAATTAAACAATATAGCATAAAGAAAACAGTGATAAAAATGGCAGGGAAAAAGAATGTTGATAAAAGAGTATCTTTTTCAAGTGTTTCCCAAGGAGAATACGAATACCTCGACTGGGTTGTTGGCCATGGTCTTGGTGTGATACATACGGGGGATATGACAACCTTCCATTCCATACTTGCGCAGGTAGGTGTTGTGAAAGGTATCGAATCCTACTATTACATGAGATACGATGATAGCCCTGAAAGAAACTATTTACCAATGATGTTCTATACAATATTCGGAAATCCATATGTCCCGGTACTATTGCACGAGGAGGTTGAACCCGAGGGAGAACTGTGGAATGCAATTATTTTATTTTCATCCAACCTTCTTGTTGAAAAAACATCACAGAGGGCACTTCTTTTTGATGGTGCAAAAAAGGATGCTGTGCTTGTGGTGAACACTTCATTAAAACCGGAGGATGTTGTGAAACTTGTGAAAAAATACAACCTTTCACAGGACTGGAAAGGTAAAGTTGTTACAGTAAGCGCCGGAAAAATTGATTCAAGTATTGCTTTTCCTTTACTTGGTGCACTTGCAAAGGGATGGAAAAAGATCTCCATTGATGATGTTTTAAAAGCAATCGAAATGCTGGGAAAAGAGGATAAAAGTGATTCGGTTAAAAAAGGGTACGAAAATGCAGAAGTTATGGATGTTAACATAAAGGCAGAGGAAACTGAAATGTTCAGTAAAAAGAAAGAAAAAGGAATTTTACCGGAATTTACAGGTAAACCAATGACACAGAAGGAATACTATCAATACCAGTATGCTGCCGCAAACGCAAAAAGTTATTCTGAAAGAATTTCCGCAATGCCAAGGTGGGAGGTTCTTGTTCCCGGTCTGATTGAATTTGGACCGGAAAAGGGGAAGAGAAATGTTGGCTTCACAACACCCTGGAGGTTTACGAGACCTGTGATAGATTTGAAAAAGTGCATTGATTGTAAACTCTGCCATCTATACTGCCCGGATGGAGCCATAGATTTCAGTCCAATAAAGGTTGACTATTCCTACTGCAAAGGGTGTGCAACATGTGCTGTTGTATGCCCGACAAAGGCAATAACAATGGTTCCAGAGCTTGAATATCTTGAAGGGCTTAAGGATGAGGAAACACCTGCAATAAGAGTTGAGACGCGTGAATATGGATTCTGAGAGGTGAAAAATATGCCAAAGGCAATAAGTGTTGAAAAACCTAAAATGAAGGTATGGAATGGAGCAAGGGCAATTGCAGAAGCCGTTAAGGTTGCGGATGTGGATGTGATTGCAGCATACCCGATAAGACCATCCACAGGAATATTGAATGCACTTGCATCAATGCTAGCTGATGGTGAGTTTAATGCTGAATTGATTGTTGCAGATTCTGAACACAGCCAGTTTGAAGTTGTAAAGCATGCATGTGCAACAGGAGCAAGGGTTTTTGTGACAAGCAGCGGTGTTGGTCTTGCATATGCAGCTGAAGCGATAACGGTTGCTGGATTAAGCCAGGTACCTATAGTGGGTGTGATTGGAACAAGGGCCCTTGATGATCCCGGGAACTTTGGAATGGAATGGAGCGATGCTCTTATGTTCAGGGATTATGGATGGATTATTTCCTGGCCAAGAAGCGTACAGGAAGCAACGGATATGACCGTTGTTGCCTACAGGGTTGCTGAGGATCCAAGGGTATCGTTGCCACATTTTGTAACAGTGGATGGTGCTGTAATAACACATATTGCAACACCGGTATATCCACCAACAAAGGAACAGGTTACAAATTTTCTACCACCATACAGACCCCTGCACAGAATAGATCCTATTGATGGACCTGTAAGCAAGGCAATGCATATTGCACCATCTTTGATAGGACCTGAGGAGAGAAAGTTGATTGATGTTTCAATGAAAAGGGCAAGGGATGTGATAGTTGAGGCATGGAAGGATTATTCAAATTATACCGGAAGGACATACCATCCATTCATAGAGACAAAAAATATGGAGGATGCGGATTATGCAATCGTTGGCATGGGTGCATACATGAAGGATATTGATCTTGTTGCCGAGAGATTGAGGAATGAAGGTGTAAAAATAGGAACAGTAAGATTAAGGTACATAAGACCTTTCCCGGCAGAGGAACTTCTAAATATTCTTGATGGTGTCAAGAGTGTGGGT
>JABEBW010004097.1_pt1 | contig 13815 bp, 13 predicted proteins | sample 7245961 | NCBI WGS metagenome assembly JABEBW01 (sample SAMN14506364, study PRJNA622280) | hot springs metagenome | biome: hot spring [ENVO:00000051]|acidic hot spring [ENVO:00002120]; feature: spring [ENVO:00000027]|sediment [ENVO:00002007]; material: sediment environment [ENVO:01001048]...
ACCTCCACCGCTATTATCTCCATCTCATACTTATACGCTATTTCATAGAATATCTCTTTGAGTTTCTCTGTTATTTCCCCTGTTAGAACATGTCTCCTATACCTTGATATGAAAATAATATGATAGTTCCACAGATATACTGAAAGTCTGGTTGATTTCAACTGCATTGTTTAATAATATATAAAATTTCTTAATAAACATTTCGGCGATTCATCCCCGCTTTAAAAAGCGAGGCTTTCTCGCCGTTTTTTTGTAAAGCTTCAAGAAATTCATTGTTCAAATTTATTGCTTCAATCAGCTTATCCTTTTTCCTTTTGTTCAAATATTGACCATAGACATCGAACTGAAAAAGATCTGGAGAATCAAACTGTACAGTTTCCGCTCCCGCATCAATAGATGCCCTTGCCTCATTTATTATTATTTTCTTCATATCATCAAGGTAATCATCTAATGTTGGATAATACTGTTTTACGATCATTGCCTGTTTTTCTATGAAATTTTTATCATTTGTTGGCATTGTTCTCTCATCCGGATAAAAAATGCTCATCCAGCTAAGTGAAGGAATGGAAATTTTGATCCTTCTTTTTACACCAAGTTTTTCGAGAACCTTTTTCACCCCTTCTACTTCCTTCGATCCAACGGGATTTGAAAAGTCGTATTGAACTTTGCTTTCAACAACAGATACAAAGACCTGATCACCTGCAGAAGCCGTTATTGGAAATACATGCGGTCTGAATCCAGGTAAACCTGTTATATCACCAAAGAATATTGCCCTTCTGTATTCTCCATCGTTTATTTCATCCAAGCCAATTTCAACCTGCATTTTAACAACATTGAAAACCGCTTCCTCCATATTTTGCTGGTCCAAATTTTCTGGTCTTGGAAGGCTACCAACATGTGTTGTTAAAGCTGGCATAATGTTAGAATAATATTTTTAGTATTTAATTTTTTATAATGTGAAATTCAATAGGATTAGCCAAAGAATAAATTGTATAAATGCCAGAATATTAATTTCACCTGTTTCCTATAAATTCATTGAAAATGTATTTGAGATCTTTTGAAATCTCTTCTTTATCCGGTATATTCACTCTTTTAACTATATCCCTTGCTGCTGGAACTAATGAGAGTGAAAATCTCCAATTGATAATATTATTGTTCCTTTCACTCTACCTTAATAATTAATTTCTTTTGAAAAAGCACTTTTATTAATAAAATCTACTAAACTTTTGGGCGATAAATTTTCAGCAAATAGCTAATTGGCTCGAGCTACCTCATCCAGGTATTTTGTGTATGCAAAGATTCCAAAGGAAAATGCAATGAACATAAATATTAACAGAATGCCGCCATAGTTTATCATTAAATACATATTCTCTATTTTAACAAAAATGGAACTATTCAGGAAAATGTAGTATAGGTAAACCAGAAGTGATACAACATATGAAATTGATAATATTAGACCAAATTTTCTTTCAAAGAACCATCTGGCGGTTGAAAGAAGCACGACAACCATGCCCATTAGAAAAAGAATATTCATATTGTTAAGAAATTCAACAGTCACATGGTCTGATGGAATCAATTTATTAAGATAATATGGTAAAGCAATAAAAATAAAGGATGTAAAGATGAATGAAAGAATAGCTCTCAGAATACTCCTAAAAATTTTCATTTTTAATTACCCCCATAAAACTCTATTTTTAAACCATTCAAGTCCATAACATTTTTTATGTGGGCATATTTGATATTGTTCTGAAGATAGTTAAGGTCCTGGTTTGAAATAATGAATTCAGCCTTGTCATAATAATATTTTCCAAGTAAAACAGTGAAATTTGTTGAAGAAATAAAAGTTGAATTAACATAAATTGAAGATTGTACGTTAGCTGTTCCATTCAGATATGGGGCTGTAAAAATTGAAAACGGAATATCAATTATAGAATAGTTACCCTTATTTAAAACCGTATAATTTTCATAGTATGTGAAATTCTGTATTGGTGCAATCCAAGTTAGATTTGTAGTTGTATTCACCTTAACAAAAATTGTATTTAGAGCATAATAACCAGTAACCATTAAAGAAAGGTTTAGGCACTGATTTTTAAAAAACATAGATCTGTCTATATTGTAAACTTTTGCAAGATCCATTTTAATGTTTAAAGTGAGGTTCAAAGAATTTATAAAATCTGGGAGTTTCTGTGTATTATTCGAAAAAATCTTAGACCCATTGAATATTTTGTATTGAAAAATGACATCCCTAATAGCCCAGGGACCTTTGTTTTCAACGTGGATTGGCATATAAAAGCTAATCGTCGTATTTTCAAAAGTATAATAAGATTCCTGGGGCTCTATCGTAAATCCATCTGTTGCAAATGGATAAAATATTGAGACAATGAATAAAATTGCAATAACATCTAGAATTATGAATAGCGCTTTTAAAACTTTAAGAAAAATTTTTTTCATAATAACTAAATTAATTGATATTTTATAAATATTTTCATAAATATGATAGCAGTTCCTTTAATATTCTACTTGTCAGTCCCCATATTCTATTGTTTTCATAAAAAAATTCTTCCCTCTCCTTCTGTTTCATTAGAATACTTAAATCAGCCCAGAAAGGATAAGCAATTTCATCAGATTTTGTAATATTAAAATTTTCAGAGTTTATGTGAAACAGGTATGGTATAACTTTCAGATCCGGCATATTGCTCGGTTTTTGTACTGTAAGTGAACATATTAAATCTGAACACTTTGTCAGATCTATTCCCACTTCCTCCTTTACTTCTCTGATTGCGGTGTTAAGAGTATTAAGATCATTGGATTCAAAATGTCCACCTGGGAAACTCACCTGTCCTGACCATGGATCCCTGGGATCCTCAACCCTCTTCACCAATAAAACTGAATCATTTTTTAAAATAACACCGACAGCTGCATATCTTTCACCCTTCTTAGGTATGAGAATTTCCAGTTTTGACAAATTTTTCAGTTTTTCGATGATCATCCTAATGAATATAAACTCAAAGAATAAATAAAATTTACCCTGTCAAATAACTTTAATACATGATTCATATATTCAACATCAATGAAAAGGATGTTACATGAAATTCATGAAGAACCTGAGGTCATAATGAAAACACATTCATCGATAAAAGAAAATGTTAATGAATTAATAAACATTATGAAAAATAAAAAGAGAATTTTTGTCACAGGTGATGGATCCAGTTACCATGCTTCACTTGTTTTTTCATATCTGTTAAAAAAGTACTTTAACATTTACAGTATTCCTGCTTCGGAATTGAAGTATCATATCCCACCAAATTTAAGTGATGATTTATTGATAATTTTCAGTCAGTCGGGAGAGAATAAAGATGCTCTAAATGCTTTCAAGAATTGGAAAATTAAAGGTGGTAGTATTGTTTCCATAACAAATAATGATCAAAGTTATTTGCATAAAAACTCTGATTTTTCAATATATTTAAATGCAGGTGAAGAAATTGCAATACCTGCTACGAAATCTTACATTTCACAAATTTATGTCTCGATATTTTTATATAATAGGCTTCTGGGCAAAAATTCAAAAGATTTTTCCCAAAAAATTTCTTTCTCAATAAAAAAAATATTTGATAGTGAAATAAAAATAAAAGAAATTTCCAATACTGTTCAAGATAAAATTGTTCTTTTGGGTTCTTATCTTCTCTACATAACTGCTATGGAAGGATCATTAAAAATAACAGAATGTTCTTCAAAATTAACAGTTTTCTATTATTTGAAAGAATATTTCCATGGCCCTGTTCAATCCATTGATGCAGATACAACTATAATTATTCTGGGAGGTTATGATCACAAATTGGAAAAGAGAATTGTAAAAAAATTAAAGGATTACGGTGCACAGGTATTATATTTCTCATTTTACAGAGATGCAGATATTTATCTCGGAAAGGTTAATAAATACCTTTACCCCATAATATCCATTGTACCAATTCAGCTTTTAGCCTATTACATTGCAGAAAGGAATGGTATAGATCCAGATAACCCTGATAAGCTAAAGAAAGTATTGAGATAAATTATAAATACAGATTTGCAGATTAAACACCATGACAAAATTACCACTGTCAAAGAAAATATTTTATGGTCTTGGGCAGCTTGGTGTTACAATTCCTGCATTTTTTATATCAACATATCTTTTTGCATTCTACAGTCCAACAACAGGAAAAATGATTCTTGAACCTTTTTATGTTGGTGTGGCCTATTTACTTGGTACTTTAATTCAGGCAGTTGCAAACCCATTCATTGGCCACTGGAGTGATAATCTTATTACCAGATTTGGAAGAAGAAGACCATTTATTTTAGTTGGTACCATTCCCCTAGCTCTTGCTTTCATATTCATATGGTTCCCGCCACAGAACCAGCTTATTGCATTTTTAAGTTTGATTGTAATTTTTTCACTTTTTAATTTCTTTTTCGCATTTGTTGTATTGCCTTACCTTGCACTTATCCCAGAGATTTCAATCTCCTTTAAAGATAGAATTAGGCTAACAACAATATCCTCATATTTTTCAATACTTGGTATAATATTATCTTCTGCGATACCTGCAGTAATGCTTTCTGAAAATTATACAATCAGTTTTATTTCCATAATTTTCGGTGTAATTGTCCTTTTAGCTTTCATAATTGTATTTTTCACTATTAGAGAGAGAAATTTTGCATTGAAAAGGCCAAAAACATTTAGCTTTACTAAAGCTATTGTTGAAACATTCAAAAATAAGACTTTTGACATATACATTTTTGCATATCTTGCATTTCAATTTGGTTTTTATCTTTTCCTCAGCAGCATATACTACTGGATTGCGGTATTGGTTTTGCCTGAATCTCCCAACCCGGCGCAATACGTTGGTATTTTTGAATTGGTTGCTGTGATTTTTGCTGTAATATTTTCTCCTATACTGGTCAAATACTCAGAAAAGCATGGAAAAAAGAGATCTTTCATATTGTTCACATTACTTTTCGGTCTTGCCGCAATGCTACTTTCAGTTGTTGGTTTGATACCACTTCATAACAATTTCTATCTTGCTTTAGCTTTAACGGCATTTGCAGGATTTGGATTAACAGCATATTTTATTCTTCCAAATGCCATAATTTCAGATATTATTGATGAAGATGAAACAAGAACGGGTTTTAGAAGAGAAGGCATGTATTTTGGTGTACAGGGTTTTCTTGAAAGAATACCATCAGCATTATCTGGTCTTGCACTGGGAGCCTGGCTAAGTTTTCTTTATTTCCCAACGCATGATCCAATTTTCATCAGATTACTTGAAATTTTATGCGGCATAACATTCGTTATAACTGCAATTCTGTTTATTTTCGTACCATTAAAGGAGGGGCTTATTGAAAAATGATATATGCTCAGATTCATGTACATTCTAAATTCTCTGTCAATCCTTTGAGTGGTGAAGGTGTTATTCACAGGTATGTGTGGCCGATTGAGAGATTAATTATAAAAAGCCTGATGTTTTCACCGGAAAAAATTTACAGAAATGCTAAAAAATTAGGGTTGAGATTTGTATGTATTACTGATCACAATACTGTGCCTAAGATAGAGGAAAATTTTCGGGATGTGCTCATACCATCCGAGGAATGGGGTCAGAAAAAAGGACATTCAAATTTCATTTCTCTTTTCAAACCCATAGATCCAGATGAAGGTTTTTTTAAAAAATATAAACCTAAAGATCCAAAAGATTTTCTAAAGGCATTTGAAAATGCAAAAAAACAGGGAGCTTTCATTGTTATAAATCACCCTTTTAAAAGGGATGCGTGGCTCTGGGGAATGGATTCCTATTCTTATGCTCATGCAATTGAAGTATGGAATGGCCCCTGGAACCCTGAAAATTCCAAAGCCTTGAATTTATGGCAAAATCTCCTTGAAAATGGTATAAGAATATATGCAACAGCAGGAAATGATTTTCATATAAATTTTTTGCATGATCTGGATAAACAGCTTATTGTAATTAAGGAAAATGTGAATGAAAAAGATTTTTTAGATAAATTAAAGAATGGGCAATTTTCAATTGTAAAAGATAGATTTTCACCATCCATATTTCTACATGATGACCTTACATATGAAATTGAGAACTATAAGAAAGATCTAACGCTGAAAATTATTTCAAAAAAGTTTATTAAAAAAATTCAAAACCCAGAGGTTTCAGGCAAGGTTCATCTGGAATTCATCGAGAGTTTTGTAAGGCTTGAACTGTGGTTGAGCAATGATCCACAGAGTTTTACAAATCCTATCTTTTTAAAAGTGCCTGAACAATAAATCCAGCGCAACCTGGAAAATGCAAACCTGTTAAACACTCCCCTGTGTTTTCGTCTATTGTCTCGCATGATAATCTGTTATCAAGCGGTAGATTCTTAATAAAAGATGTATCAAGCTGATCGGTCAAAATGAGGGATGCGTAATAAAAAAGCCATGGATGATTAACGTGCCTGTTTCCACAGCCCTGATATTTTCCATCTATTAAATAGGGATTTTTTGTCTTTATCCAATCTACTGTATTTCTATAAACATCTGAATTAAAATCAATAAACCCAAAATATGGAAGAAGAATCAAAGATCCTGTTGGATCATCATAAAATTCATATTTGCCCTTTAAATCTGTTGAATAACAGAACATGTTATTATGGATCATGTTCTTCATTATATCTTTCTTTATGTATTCCGCCAGTTTTATGTATTTTTCATTTTTTAATGAATTGCCAAACATTCTGATAAAGTACCAGAGAACAATATTTGAATATGTAACGTAGGAATATTTTACAGGATCATCCGAAGAATTGAGTTCTGTCCTGTAAAGATGGAATTTTTCAGATTTATAATTTTTTAGCAATGACAGAATTTCTTTACCCAGAGAATCTGCTGTTTTGATATCTATAACCCCATAATGGAAAGATCTTTCAAGTAAATAAAAATAATAGGAAAGTTGATCCAACTCAAAACCAGGGTAAAGAATTCTTCCATCAAAATAAAGAGCATGAATGCCCTTGTTTTTCCAGTATTTTTTTAGTATTACATATAAAAGATGCCTTGCCCTTTCAACATCAAATTTTTCAATTATTGGATATGTCCAGAAAAGAAAATCCCTGGCCCAGAAACCGCCGGAAACATAATACTTCGGACTTTTTGATGCAAGAATACAATCATCTTCAGTATCAACACACTTACCATTAGAATAAAAAATTGCCATGAGAGCATTATCCCTTGTGAATTTGTCAAGATTTTGAAATTTTTTGAAAAATTTTTTCGTTTCAAACTTTAATTTTTTTACCCCGTCCCTTGCCATACTTATGTTGTTAAGAACCGCACTTTCAGGGGTATCGCCCACCGAAACAAAATAACCATCTTCGTGTTCGTAAAATGAAATTGAGGGATAAGTTGATCCATGTGAAGAATAAAAAACAGGTATTTTTGACCAGTTTGTCATCATACTTTTCACATCCATTTCCATCTCCCAAAAGATCTTGCTGTATACTTTTTTAACCTTTATGCTTCCTTTCCCATATACAAAAAAACCTTTTCTATCTGGAGGCACAATAATGAAATTTTCTTTAAAATTATCTATCCATCCATTAAAGGATAAATTTTCTATAAGCCCTTCTATTTCAAAACAAAAAAGAGATGATTGTTTGCATAATGGAAAACAGATTGTCGTTTTTCCATTTTTTACTAAAATTGATAGGTAATAGTTTCCTGTTATTCCATATCCTTTTTCAGTAGAAATTCCTGGTGATGTAATGATGCCCATAAAAACATGATAACGCATTTATATTTTTAACTTTTTTCGGCGGGAAATCCCCTTCCGAAAATGATGGGATAAAAGCCGATAAATTTAAGGCTGAAAGAGCTGGCAGATGTATGCATGGAACATGAAGAACTCAAGATTTTGGAGACAATACATCGTAACCTGCCTTCCAAATGTGGGACATAGAAATGGGCTTATGATGAAGCATTTTGCACTTTGGGTGGTTGGGGATCGGGCTTAGTCCATGAAGAAGCTCCATCCGTCAGGGTGGGGTAGTTCACATTTCTTTATTATATTCCAGTTCAAGCATACCTTCATCAGACTCAATATTCATATCTTTTGCATATTCTCTTGATATAAAATCATCTGAATTTATACCCTTTGGAGGAATAATTTGCTCAAATCCGGTTGTTGGTATATTTCCTATGTAAGCCATTTTTAAATCATTCTTTTCTGCCTTTTTTGTTATACTTGATTCGCCCTCAAATTTAATGTCAAGAATACTGCCCACCATCATGGGGTTTATTACATATTTTACATTGGGTAATCTTTGAGCAATGTAATATGCTGAATCCATCCATTCTTCCGGCTGCCATCTTCCATTCTCCAGATATGCATTCCATTTTCCTGGATTTGCATCCGGCTGAATTATTATATCAGACTGAGCTATTCTTGAAATATATTCAGGATTGAAAGCATCAAGACTAATGGCTATACCAAATTTCAGGCCACTTATTCTAAAGCACCTAACATCCATTAAATTTCCTGAACTTATACCAAGATTTTTCTCCTCCTCTGTAAGATATACTTTCTTCTGTTTAAATAAAACATTGCCTTTGGGATCAAAAACAAAACAGGTATTGTAAACTCTCCAATCAGAAGATTTGTTACTTTCAAATTCCGCCATATTGTTGCATGTGATCGTATAAACGCTATACTTTTTTGATAATTCTGAAAATGTATTGTAGAAATTCTCAACAAAATCCTCAGTGAGAGATAAAAAAAGAAGATTTGGAAAACTAATATCAGGATGCAATAACTGAAAATTTTGAATTTTTTCAATATTTTTTCTATATATATTTTCCATAGCCTCGGCGACACTTTTTGAGTTTAAATCGAAAAATGCGGTTATTAGTCCAATATCTTCGGGGAAAACAATCATATCCATCGGTTGTGTTTTTCTATAAAATTTTTCAATGTGTTCAATATAGCCATTTTTTTCAAAATCTTCAGAATTGATTTTAAATTGTACGCCATAAATCTTCATAAATGAATAATCAAATAATGATTAAAAAATCCTTCGATGTTTTTCATTTAAAATTTTTGAATGGGAAACGTTATATATTGAAATTAAGTTAGTTTTATTATGAAAATAAAGTTTCCGGCAGGGTTTTTATGGGGTACTGCAATGTCAGCTTTTCAGACGGAAATGGGTGTGAGTGAAGAGAGTGTGGTAAAAAATACAGACTGGTACGTTTGGGCGCATGATAAAAATAATATTGAGAATGGAATTGTGAGTGGAGATTTTCCTGAAAATGGCGATGGTTTCTGGGATCTTTATGAAAAAGACCTTGCCCTTGCAAAGTCCATGAATAACAATGCAATAAGGCTGAGCATTGAGTGGGCAAGGATTCTTCCTGAAAAAACAAAAAATATACATGCAAACGTTAAATTGAACGATGATGGAGAAATAATTTCTGTTACGATGGAAAGGAAGGAAATTAAAGATCTTCAAAGTATGGTAAATGAAGATGCTGTTAATCATTATATAAAAATACTAAAATATGCTAAAACTTTAGGTATGAAGGTATTTTTAACACTCTATCACTGGCCCCTGCCCATATGGTTGCATGATCCAGTATCCTGCAGGGATAATATAGAAAAGTGCTCTCCAAGAGGTTGGCTGGATAAAGACACAATTATAGAGTTTGGTAAATATTCACTAATTGCAGGTAAAATATTTTCCAAATATGTTGATGTATGGGAGACGATAAACGAACCTGATATAATAGCATTGCAGGGATATCTTTTGGGGCCAATATCAGGCTTTCCCCCAGGCATTTTAGATCTTAAAAAGATGATTGAAGTTCAGAAAAATTTAGTGTTTGCAAACAGTGTATCCTATAAAAATTTAAAAATGGCCGATAGAGAAAAAGAAGTTGGTGTTGGAATAGCCCCTACTTATGTGGAACCTGCAAAAAATGATCCTCTGGATAAAAGAGCCGCATTCTATCTGAATTATTTCAAAAATGAATGGTTTTTGAATGCTGCTGTTTATGGATTCTTCGATCTTGATCTTGATCTCATTTATGATATAAAATCCAGGGAGATCAATGATCCAGATTATATTGGAATAGATTACTATCAAAGAACAAAGGTCTCATACAATGATATCGAAGGTCTGCCAGAAATACTGAAAATAATTCCGGAGCCCTGCGAAAATTGTTCAGACTTTATGTGGGATATTTATCCGGAAGGTATTAGAATTGTTACAAAAAATATATTTGAAAAATACCACAAGCCAATATATATTCTTGAGAATGGTATTGCTGATGCAGGTGATACAAAAAGATCAAAGTTTCTTTATGATCATATTTTTCAGGTTGCAAAACTCATAAGTGAGGATAAGATTCCAGTTAAGGGTTATTTCCACTGGTCTTTAATTGACAATTATGAATGGGCAAAAGGTTTTTCAATGAGGTTTGGTCTGTTCAGGGTGGATTATAAAACAAAAGAAAGAATTCCAACTAAGGCGGTAAATGTTTATAAAAAAATATGTGAAAATGGTGAGATTGATGATTCAGAATATGGAAAAGAAAAATTTGCTTGAAAATGCAAAAAAGATTATTGCAGTTTCTCCACATCCTGATGATATGGAGATAGTGGCAGGAGGATATTTGTTAAAAATGAGAAAAAAGGGTTCCATTGTGAAATTGATTGTTCTCACGGATGGTAGAAAGGGAACTAAAAAAACATCTGAGGAGGAGATAAAAGAAATTAGGTATAAAGAACAGATAGAGGCATCAAGGATCTTGGGTGTTGAACTGGAGTTTTTAAATTTTCATGATCTGAATTTACCTTCTTCCGATGATCTTAGAGATCTACTGTTACCAGAGTTTAGATCCATTAGCCCGGATGTTGTGGTTACCGTCGATCCTTTTCTCAAGTATGAGGTGCATCCGGATCATATAAAAACAGGGCTTGGCGTGTTACAGGCCGTTCTTTTTTATCCCCTGATAAATATTGGCAGTGGTGCTGTAAAAGGGAAAGACCCAGTTGTTGCACTGGGAGCAACAGACGAACCAAATGTTATCATAAACATTGATGATTTTATGGACAAAAAAATTGAGGCAATAAATGCTCACAAATCACAGGAATTGGATATAAAAATGATTGAGAAATTCTCTTTAAAATACGGAATATTTGCTGGATGCAAATTTGGTGAACCTTTCAAAGTTTTTTATAGACGTGAATTGCATATGAACCTTTCAGATCAATGAAAGAATAAGAAATGAAGCAAATGATAGAATGTAGGCTACAAATAACTCAAAAATAAGACTGAAAAATGTAAGTTTTATACTTTTTGTTTCGGAATACATGACATAGAATGTTGCAATACAAGGAGTATAAAGCATAACAAAAACGATCAATGCCATGGATTGTGCTATGGAAAGATGTAACGCTGCAAGAGCCACAACAGGGTATGATGTACCAAAGGTTATTGCAAGTGTTTCTATAAATACTTCCTTTGCAAAAAATCCTGTTAAAAGGGAAAAACCAATCTGCCATTTATCAAGTCCCATGGGTGCAAAGAACATTGAAAGAAAATTGCCAACATAATAACCTATAGAGTTTATAGGATCTGTTACATATCCATAAGATCCAACATGCATAAGGATCCATATTACTATACTGAATGGAAATATAACAGCTCCAGCTTTTGTTATAAAACTCTTGCTTCTTTCCCAGGATGTCCAGCCAATTACCCTTAAGCTTGGTACATGGTATGGAGGTAATTCAAGTAAAAGTTCCTGAGATTCGGATTTTAAAACATTTTTTGAAAATACCCTTGAAACAACAAGGAAAAGAATAATTGATAGAAGGTATATAAAAACTGTAACGAATGTTTGCATTAAAACTGAAACAAAAAGTGCTGTGATTAAAAATAAAAGAACAATCAATCTTGCCTGGCAGATTATGAAGGGGAGGGATAATGAAACAGCAATTCTCTCCTTATCGTTCTCGAGTATTCTTGTGGAAAGTACAGCTGGAACGTTGCATGCGAAAGCTATTGTCATTGGAAATGCTGATTTTCCAGATATACCAAATCTTTGGAATGTTCTGTTGAATATTACTGCTATCCTTGCCATTATACCACTATCCTCCATGGCTGCCATAATTATGTTAACTGTGAAAACCAAAGGCAGGAAACTTAAAACAGCACCAACGCCAGCAATTATACCATCAACTATTATCGAATTTACCCATTCGGGGTAATTATAAGCGGTTAGAATTGATGATATGAAATTTGAAAGCATTGTAAAACCGGAAGATAAAAGTCCTCCAAGGCTGTAGGTTTCTATTTCATTGGCCAAATTATCAAAACCAAGAGTCCTGAATATTAAATTCAAAGGGAAACCTGAATTTATTGTGAAGGCAAAAAACATTATTAAGAGGAGAGTAAAAAGGGAAATTAAGGCACCAATCCCAAGGTTTTTCAACAATATTGAATCAATTTTTTCCTCAAATGTTTTTCCTGCAACCTTCACCTCAACAGTTGTTTTTCTTATAATGTCCTCCACTATTTTGTATCTTTCCATGGCTATAAGTTCGTTAGGTGGAAAACCAAATTCCTTCTCAATATCTTCTTTTATTTTTTTAAAATAATTCAAATGATCCTGTTGAATTCTAGAAATTATGTCAGAATCTCCCTCTAAAGCTCTGACAGCCATTCCATGGGACCCTGTTACTTTTGTTGTTTCAAAAATGTATTTTTCAATGTTTCCATAATTGAGTTTAAGTTCTTCAGACTTTGTTCTTCCTTCCACAGTATCCATAATTCTGTCCAGTAAAGGGCCTATTCCTATATTTTTCAAAGCACTGATAGTAACAACAGGAACACCCAGTATATCCTGTAAAGCTGAAATATTTATGTGTATACCCTTTCTTTCTGCAACATCAAATTTGCTTATTGCAAGCACAACATTCCTTGTTATTTCCAGAACCTGAAGTGCAAAGTAAAGTGATTTATGGAAAGATTCAGCATTCACCAGAACAACAACTGCATTCCAGGATCCTTTAAGCAAAACTTCTTTAGTAAGCTGCTCTTCATTGCTCATTGTTTGAAAGCTTTGAATACCTGGAAGGTCAATGATCTTCAACTTTTTACCATGGTGTTCTATTATACCTTCTGAAACTTCAACAGTTTTGCCCGGCCAGTTTGCAACATAACTCCTTGATCCCGTTAAAACATTAAACAAGGTACTTTTACCAGCGTTTGGCTGTGCAACCAGCAAAACTGTGTAGACATTTTCCTTACCCATGCTTAATCAACCTTTCAACAAGTATTTTGTTTGCCATACCCCTTCCTATTGCAACGGTCACATCATTTACTTTAAGAACTATAGGCCCATATCTATTGTACAATACCTGTGCTATTGCACCTGGAATTAATCCCCACTCTAAAAGTCTCTGTGAAAATCCCATACCTCCAAATATTCTAATAATTCTGACCGTTTCACCTTCAGGTACAGTGTCAAGGGGTTGCATTATTAATCACCTCTTAATTCTGTAATATTTTAGCTGTGAATTTTTGTATGGACAGCTTTTACTTAGAGGACATGCTGAACAGGATTTGTCAGAGCAGTGATCGGATGCATATTCAATATAGCCAAGATCTATCATCTGCTGCATTACAATTTCTATATCCACATCCTTAAATTCCTTCTTTATTTCATTTATATCAACGTAACCCTTTTTTCTTGCGAAATCAAGGATCTCTTTGTAAATATTTCTATTCACAATACAGAAA
>JABEBW010004098.1_pt1 | contig 13801 bp, 17 predicted proteins | sample 7245961 | NCBI WGS metagenome assembly JABEBW01 (sample SAMN14506364, study PRJNA622280) | hot springs metagenome | biome: hot spring [ENVO:00000051]|acidic hot spring [ENVO:00002120]; feature: spring [ENVO:00000027]|sediment [ENVO:00002007]; material: sediment environment [ENVO:01001048]...
CTTCAATGATAGTGATAAGAATTTTGTGTAAGCAGGTGATACCTCTTGGAGGGCCTCCCAGGAGGCGAATGGAAATATGAATGAAAAGGATATAAATATTTCCAAAATGATCGAAGAAATAGTAGTGAAAACAGTTAAAGACACTCTAGAAAACTTGATGAACTCAGAAAGACAGGCCATTATTGAAGAACATAATGGAACAAAGAATATGGATCTTGATAGGATTTAATAAATTTTTCATTTTAAAAATTAATGTTTTTTTTATTGTTCCCTTTATAGCTTATATATATTCCCAATGCAATTAATGCAAATCCAAGGTAAATAACAAAATTCTCAATTTCCTTTAAAATTTCAATGCTTAATATCACTGATAGAGCTGGTACAAAGAACAGAAAAGAGGAAACATAGGAAATTTTGTAATTCTTTATTAAAATCAAATAAAATAAATAAGCTACAGCTGTTCCAAGAGAACCCATGTAAAAGACAATGAGATAAAAGTTCAAGGAATAAGGAATGTTAAAGAAAGTACCTGTGATGAATAGTGATAAAATGTTCATAGGTAAAGCATAGAGAAACTGTAAGGAATTTATAACCAAGGGATTTATATCACTTAAAAATTTTCTATAAATTACACTTGCTAAAGAGAAACCGATGGCACTCAGGATCAGGAAAAAGAATCCGATTATGGAATTAATGTAAAGATTTTCAGAAAATATTATGATTATTCCAAATAATCCAAAAACTGAACCAATTATACTGAATTTGCTCAGTTTTTCATTCAAAAAAATACTCGATAATACAAGAGAAATTATGGGATATGTGTAAATTAAAATCGTTGCAAGGGATGATGAAACATAAGATTCACCTATGAACCAGAAACCGAAGAAAACTGTTGTGTTTAGAATACCCATGATGAATATAATTATATTTGTTAAAAAACCTTTTGGAATAAAAAGAACACCGTAAGAAATCAATAGGGAGAAAATTGCTGAAAATAGAACCCTAAAGAATAGAAGCCAGAATGGATCGGAATAATTGTAAGATAATTTAACAAGTGGAAAATTCAGTGCCCAGAAAAATGACATTAAAACGAATATAATTGAATGTTTTAAATTCATCCCTTGGCAGAATGAATTTTACCTTAAAAATTTTGTTTATATTTTTCCTAAAAATTCAATAAAAAATTAAGAAAAATTATTTTGATTGAACTATCTCTCCTAAAAATCTGGATTTTTCAAGGATTTTTAATTTGTTTATGTTGGATGGTATTTCCAGTCTTTTAATGTTGATGAAAGAAGCTATATAATTCTCAATGTCGCTCTCCGTAACATCTTTAAGATTAAGATTTTCAATGTTCCTGAAACTGATTCTCTTGTTAATCTTTCTTATTTCATCCCCTGACAGTTCAAGGTTATTTATATCCGAAATAACAAATGTGTTTGATTCCTTGAGACCTTCAATGAACTGTTCACCTGTCTCAACCATACTGTTAGCTGTTGATACAAATAACTTGTATGCATCGTTTGTTACTTCCCCTATTGTTTTACCAGTTTCCCTTGCTATTTTTTTGATTTTTTCATAAAGATCCTTACTAACTCCCTTTACAGATATTGTTTCATCTGTCATAATTCATGATAAGGAAAACTGGTTTATAAGTTTATCGGTAATCTTGTTTACTTTTAATCTATTATTTAATGAATCGATCAAGGAGGAACAATCATTACTGGTTTTGGACTTTTTGATAGTATTTCAGAACTTATGCTCCCAAGGATAATTTTCTGAAAACCCTTTAATTTTCTGGTTCCAGTCACAATAAGATCAACGTTTGAAGTAATTGCATATCTGACAATCTCATCAGCAATATTTGATCTTTCCTGCACGAAATATTTGAAACTTTTATTTTTATGGTTTTCAAATATTGCGTTGAACAGATCATCCAAAGATTTTAAAAGATCATCAATACTTTCCACTGTTCTTATTCCATCAAAGAAATTCACTTTCATTGGAACAGTGGTATCATTTAAAACAAATATGCCTTCAACGACATCATCTTCTTTAATTAATTTTTTCAGAAACTCTGCGCTTGCTACTGCCCCTGATGAACCATCAAATGCTAATAAAAATTTCATATTTGTTAATTAAATTTACATATATTAAATCTTTTGAAAGTTTTGTTCATAAAATAATAGAAAAAATTATCAATATGAAATAAATTTTTCTAAAGATGTTCGAAATTTTGATAGGATATTTGCTGGGTCTTTCACTTGCCATACCACCAGGACCAATAAATGCAATTATGGCAAATGAATCAATGAAATCCCCGCTCCATGGAACAAGTGTGGGAACTGGAGCAATGACTGCCGATTTCATTTTCTTTTTAATCGTTTATTTTGCAAGGTTTGAAATTCCATCATGGCTCTATCCATACCTTTATATGATCGGTGGAGGTATAATGCTTTTTATGGCATATAATGTTTTGAGAACGAATGAAAGGACAACAAACAAAAGAGGGAATTACTTTATTGGACTTTCAATAGGTTTGTCCAATCCTTTTCAGATCTTCTGGTGGTTAACAGCAGGAATATTTTTTATAAACGAATTTAGTTACATTTCTTTAATTGGTTTTTTCCTAGGCATTCTTACCTGGATTTTCATATTCCCTTACGGTATGAATAGATTGACAAAAAAATATTCGTATCATGTTAAAATAATTTCTTTCATAATTCTTCTAATATTTGCATTGCTGATGTTTTACTATGCAATTTTGAATTTTATGTTATGAAAGTTCCCTATTACTTATGGAGGAAATGGTATGAAAATTAAAAATTCCGGAACCGTAAGCCTTTACAACCTAGCTGAAGAACTTAAAAGAAAAGGTATTTCCATCTTTGATTTTGTTGCAGGTGAGCCAGATATAAAGACACCGGACCATATAATTGATTATGCATTTCATAACGCAAAAAATGGTAAAACACATTATACGTCATCAACTGGAATTGTTGAATTAAGAGATAAGATAGCAGAAAAATACGAAAATAAAATCAACAAAAACAATGTAATCATTACCATAGCAAAATTTGGAATATATTTATCTTTATTTTCAATTTTCAAAAGATCCGGTGAAGTGATTGTCTTGGATCCATACTATCCGTCATATCCAAATATGATATCAATGGTGAACATGAAGACAAGAATAATAAAAACAAATTCTGATTTTTCGATAAATTTTGATGCATTGGAAAATTCAATAAATAAAAGAACAGGGGCAATAATTATAAACAGCCCAAACAATCCAACAGGTAGGGTGTATTCAAAGAAAGATCTCAGAAAAATTGCTGAGATTGCTGAAGAAAATAGAATTTATGTAATTTCCGATGAAATTTACGAGAATTACGTTTATAATGATGAATTTCATTCAATGCTTGAATTTATTGATTTAAAACGGCTATTTCTTGTTAACAGTTTTTCTAAAAGCTATTCAATGGCCGGATGGAGGATAGGTTTTGTCATATCACATGAAAATAACATTAAAAAAATAGATCTACTACAACAGAATACAATAACATGTGCCAGTTCAATTTCACAGTATGCAGCTATTAAAGCACTCGAAGATCATTCGACACAAAAATTGCTAAGGGAAAAATTCAAAAAGAGAATGGAAAACGTGATAAAAATACTCAATGAATGTGATAAGTTGAATGTAATAAAACCCCAGGGTAGCATATATGTTTTCCCCGGATATAACGTTAAAATTGGTTCTGAAAAAATTGCAAACAGATTGCTTAAAGAGAAAAACGTATTTGTTGTTCCTGGAATAAGTTTTGGATCCATGGGTGAATACCACTTCAGAATTTCACTTGGATCGGAGGATGAAAAGCTTGAGGAGGGATCCAAAAGAATTGTTGAATTCTTTTGTAAACTTTAGATTCATTTAATAGCTTCAATAATTTTTATAGCCTTTTGGAATTGCAACTGTCCATTTGCCAATTTTTCCTGGAAGTAGGTGTAAAAGAAAGTTCCACTGATCAATGAAAAAAGTATTCTATTGCCAACATTTCCACTCAAATCAACAAACAAAAGCTTCCCCCTGTTTTCAAGTGCAATATCTATAAAATTCTCCGCTTTTTCCATTCTCATCGCTACTTTTATCAAACCTAAATCTGAATATTCGAGAAAATTTTCAATTTCTTTTAGCGTAAAGGATCCATTGAATTTATGAACAGAAAATATCAATCTTCTATTTTTTAAAAATTCTTTCTCAATCAAATCTGCATATTTTACTTCTAGATCAATCACGCCATTTTTTAGGTTTTGAAGGAAATAAATCTTCTCTTCCCATGTTCCTCTGTAAAAGCCTCCCTCATCCTTATCCCTGATTGTAACAATCTTTTTCTCTATATTATCTATTTTTGGAATCAAATTTTTCATATTCCCTTTAAAAAAATCAAGCCTTAACTCATTCCACATCCCCTTCAAATAAGGAAAATTTTCGTCTCTCACAGGAATTGAAACAACAATCTCAAAGAGCATGGTATTTCCCTCCAATCCCTTGAAAATCTGAAAGAAATTGTGGATAGCTTTTGTTAACACAAAATTCGTTATCAACTGTTCCTGAAACCTTAGATTGTAGAGTTATTGCTGTCATTGCCATTCTATGATCTCCCGGGCAGAAATAATAGAATCTTCTTCCTTCAGCTGGTTCAATAATTAAATCAGAATTTTTCAATATTCCTTTTGCTCCATAAAGATTCAATATTTTCGAAAGATTTTCAATTCTATCACTCTCTTTGTATTTCAGGTGAAGTAATCCCTTTAAAATACTATTTCCTTTTCCATTTGCAAGAAGTGCAGTCAATGGTGGGACAAGATCAGGATAATCCATCATATTCACTTCAATGCTTTCCGGAATATTTCCGCCTTGTATCACCCAGGAATTTTCAGAAAAATTTGATCTTACACCTGCTTCTCTGAAAATTTCAACTATTTTTGAATCCTCTGAAGATTTAGTATCAAGATTTCCTATTCTTATTTTTTCACCACTAATAGCAGTCATTACAGCGAAATATGAAGATAGCGTAAAATCCCCAGGAACTTTTTCTCTGAAAGGTTTTAGCTCTTTATATTTTATGTCTATTCTATTCCCTTCAATTTTCACATTTAAACCAATATTCCTGAAAACATTTACTGTTATAAGAAAGTAGGTTTTTGAAACAATTCCATTTTTTATATTAATAGTCAAATTATCCTTGATTAATGGTGAAAGATACATAAGTGATGTTACGAACTGACTTGAAATTTTTCCATCAATCTCAAACTCCTTTTTTGAGACCATTCCATCAACAACTAATCTTTCATCGTATTTTTTAAATTTCACACCTTTATCTTCAAGTGCTTGAAGTTCTGGTTCAATTGGTCTTTTTCTAAGTGTTTCACCCAAATAAATCTCCTTTTTACCAGGAAACCCTGATGCCAGTGCAACAGCAATTCTGAGAACAGTAGCTGAGGCTTTAATATAAAGCTTCCTGAAATTCAAATTACCATTTGAATTTATTAATATTTTATCATTTTCCTTCCAATAACTTATTCCTGATGCTTTTAAAACATTCAGTGCATCATTTACATCCTCACTTTTTCCTGGATTCTCTATTGCACTTTCACCTTTTATAAGAGCTGAAAGAAGAATGTACCTTATGGAATAGCTTTTGAATGGTGGTGCTTCTAAGTTACCATTAAATTTAGACTTTTCTATCTCAATCATTTCTATATGCCTCCACAAAGAATGTTTTTCCAAATTTACTCATAAATTCCATTACTTCATTTACATTGCTTTTTTCCGTGATGGAGAAAAAGGCCGGCCCATTGCCCGTGTATCCAGAAATCAAAGCACCCAATTTTCTCACATTTGTTATGGGTTCAACAGGATAGCCAAGAGCTCTTCCAACAGCATACCCATTTATGTTTGCACATTCAACTATCTCCCCCTTCTTAAGATGTTCCAGGGCTCTCAAAAAATCATTTTTCCTTGAAATCAATCTTTCTTTCAAATCCATGGATCTTTTTAACTCCGGTACTGTTATTATTACTGGAAGATTAAAACTGTCGTAAATATCTATTATTTCCATCTTTATATTATCTGTGACAGGAATTTTTTCTGTAAGCGATCCGAAGGCATCATCAAATGCACCTGTTATTGATATTCCTATTTTTTTGGAAACAGTGGAGGAGAGTCTTGCAATTTGAATATCCTCAATTTTAATTTTTTTAAATTCTGCATAAGCGCCGATCAGGGATGTTGTATATGCACTGCTGCTTTTAAGACCAACACCTGGAGGTATCTCCGATTTTTTCACTATCTTTATATTTTTAATATTTTCATTTGTTGCAATCTTAAGTATTTTGTGATCACGGGAATATGATTCAAATCCTTTTTCTATGTTTGTTACAAATTTTAAGTTTATTGGCATGACAGAACCTATACCAAGAGGTATTGCATTCAGTATTGAAACGCTTGAATGTGTGATCATTTAAGAATCACCATAAATTTTAAAATTTTTTTCAATGATCTCATTCTCTTCTTTCCCTAAAACCCTTGGAATGAGTGACATTTCCATCGCATGGTTCAAAATAACAATGGCGGCCATTGCCTCAACAACTATTGCCGCCCTGATAACAATTGCAGGATCATGCCTCCCTTTGATAATTATAGTTTTACTTTCATTCGTTCTTAGGTCAATTGTTCTGTAGGGCCTTGGTATTGAACCTGTTGGTTTAAAACCAACTTTGAAAATTATATCCATACCGGTGCTCAATCCTCCTATTATTCCGCCGGAAATATTTCTGTTCCAGACATATTTATCCTTGAATTCAATTGAATCCATTACCTCTGATCCCATTGAATGCGAAACCTTAATTCCTTCACCAATTTCAAAAAATGTTGATCCGGGAATGCCCATGGTTGCAAAAGCCAGTTCAGCCTTCAGTTTTCTGAATACAGGTTCTCCCAAGCCAGGTGGAACATTTTTAATTATTGTTTGAATAACACCGCCAACGCTATCACCATTTTTTATAGCATTTTCAATGATATTTTCCGCCTCATTTTCCCATTCCTGCATTGTTCTTGTTTCTGTTTTTCTTGCTTTAATACAACTATCAAAATCTGCAGATCCAAATTCATTATTTCCCAGTGAAATTAAGCAGGAAGCAACAAAAATATTTTTAAGTGCTAAAATTTTTTTTGCAATTGTTCCTGCGGTAACTCTTCCAACTGTTTCTCTTCCACTGAATCTACCCGAACCCCTGTAATCAAAATTATCCATGCCATATTTAAGTATTGCTGGCAGATCGGCATGGTTTGGTCTTGGTGTATATTTCAATTCTTCATAAGGTAAAGGATCAAAATCCACATTATCAAATAATACTGTCAAAGGCATGCCTGTTGTCTTTCCATTAAATGTACCGCTTACAATTCTAGGTAAATCATTCTCCTTTCTTTTCGATACAAATTTTCCACCAGGCTTTCTAAGTCTGAGATCATTTTTAAGATCTTTTTCTGAAATTTTTAGCCCCGAAGGTAAACCATCGATTACAACACCCAGTAAAGATCCATGGCTCTCTCCAAAAGTGGTAATTCTAAAAAATTCACCAAAACTATTCCCTGCCAAATTCAATCACCAGCCTTTTATAAAGATGATTCAATTTTCTCCCCTGCCATATTTCTTCAGAGTGAACCGCCTGGAGAATAAGAATTTCAATTCCATCTATACCCGGAATATTCTTTCTTTTGGCAACTTTTGTTAATTCTGTTACTCCATTGTAAACAAAATCAGCATAAAATGAAAAATCAATATTTTTTATCTTTGACTCAATAAAATAGTTACCTTTAAGAGGTACGGTGTTCACAATTATATCATATTTTTCCTTCAGTTCTTCATTTACTGGGAATTTTTCTTTTATATTTTTTATTCTTTCCTCTGTTCTGTTAACCACAGTTATATTATTACATTCAAAATCCAGAAGAGCAGATATTGCAGCTCTGGATGCACCTCCTGCCCCAAGAATAAGCGCATTATCCGGATAAAAATTTTTTAATTTTAAAAGTTCTAAAAAGGCTGTAAAGTCTGTATTGTAGCCTTTTACAATACTGTTTATTGAAACTGTATTAACAGCTCCCGATTTTTTTACGCTCATATCCAATTCTTTAAGAAATTTCATAATTTGCTCTTTGTAAGGTATTGTGATGTTTATGCCCACATAATTTTCAATTATTTTCTCAATTTCAATGGTGTCAGTGTCTATAAGATCATATTTTCCTAACACATTGGTATAATTGAAAATTCTACTGTGTATTTCAGGGGAAAGAGAATAGCTTATGTTTTTACCTAAAAGACCCAGATTCATAAATTGCATTCCTCAGATCCCTCCTTTTCAAATTTAAAATCTCAGCTCTTCCAGGTTCAGTTATAGCTGGTATTCTAATATACTCACCATTGATTTTTTTATCATTTTCAATGAAACTATAAATTTTACCGGCAACAAATTTTTTGTTTTTTCTTATACCAATTTTTGAAAAAATTCTCTCAATTTCCAAACATATGGAATAATCGGTGTAACCCAAAAATGATAGAATTTTACATTCATCAATAAGACCGTACGCAACTGCAATTCCATGGGGTATCCTGTATCCTGTTATGGATTCATATGCATGGCCCAGGGTATGGCCGGCATTCAAAATATCCCTCAGATTATTTTTTCCAATTGCATCTTTTTTTATAATACTGTATTTTAGATAAAGAGATCTGTATACCAGCTTCCTTAAAACATTCAAATCTTTTTTTATTATATTTTCACTATTTTTATCAATGTATTTGAAAAGATTTTTGTCCAAGGTTGCCGCATATTTTATTATCTCTCCCATACCTGAAAGAATATGTTTTTCGTCAACGGAATTTAAATATGAAAAATTAAGGTAAATTGCTGAAGGATGGTAAAAAGTTCCAATAACATTTTTTATTCCCATGAAATTAATAGCATTTTTTCCACCAAAGGATGCATCGACCATGGCCAGTAAAGTTGTAGGTACATTAATTAATATCATTCCTCTTTTGTAGGTGGATCCAACAAATCCTGCTAAATCAAGTAATGAGCCCCCACCAATCCCAATAATTATATCATTTTTTTGGAAATCATTACTTATGAGTTTTCTTAAAATCATCTCGTAGTTTTTTATTCCTTTTCCACTTTCTCCATCTTTTATGCCTAACCTTAAGAAATTTTCCACCATAAAATAATAAGAGAGATTTTCAAGTTTCAAAGGATATAGTACAAGAACCTTTTTATTTTTAGCCATGTTTAATAAATATTCAATATCTTCTGTAACTATTGTTATATTTTCACCTATTCTGAATTCCATATTCTCCTCCCCATTGCCTCGGCCAATTTTTTAACATTTTCCATCAGTTTCTTGAATTCATTTTCGTTCAACTGCTGTTCCGAATCGCTCAATGCGTTTTCAGGATCTGAATGTATTTCTACTTCCAGCATGTCAGCTCCAGCAGCTATTCCTGCCAGCGCCAGGTTTTCAACAAATTTTTTATCACCTGCTGGATGACTTGGATCAACACAGAGAGGAAGGTGAGTCAGTTCCTTCACCTTAGCAATGGCACCCACATCAAAGTTGAATCTTGTCTCCGGAATTGAAGATTTAACTCCCCTGTAGCATAGTACCACGTTTCCATTTCCGCCTGAAAGTATGTATTCGGATGCTGAAAGCCATTCTGTTACGCTATTTCCCATTCCATTTTTAAGCAGTACTGGTTTTCTTAAGCTACCAAGATAACTCAGAAAAGGAAAGTTCTGTGCATTCCTCGATCCTACCTGAACCATATCAACAAAATTATGATACTTTGATGCACTTCTCCTGTCCAAAAATTCCGTAACAATTGGTATTCCAAAATCTTCCTTTACTTTTACAAGAAGATCAATACCAAATTCACCAAGGCCTTGGAAGGAATATGGTGAAGTTCTTGGTTTATAAATCCCACCCCTCAAAATGTTTCCACCATACTTTTTCACTATTTTTGCTGTCTCAAATATCTGTTCTTCACTTTCCACCGCGCATGGTCCCGCAGCAATGACAATATCTTTCCTTCCAATAGTTACATTTTCAACCATTACTTCTGTTTTTTCATTTTTCCACTCTTTTAATGAGAGTGCAAGGCCGTTTTTGGAAACAATTACATTTTTATTTTCAAGCTCTATAGTATCTCCCCAGACAACATAAACAGTTCTATTGTACAAATCAACCTTTTTGAATGATGCTGAGGATTTTTCTATCTTCTCCTTAATTATCTGTTCATCCATCTTTTCCACGATCAATATCATTCAAGAACCTCCATTATGTCCTTTATTTCTTTTTCAATCTTCCTTAATTTTTCTATGGAATACCTGTTTAGAATTATAGTATCTTTAAGAACACCCGGATTCTCCGATTCAGCTATCCCTTTGAGATCCTCAAGTATCTTTTTGGATCTTGTTAAAATTCTATTTTCCAATGACGCATTTTTCGCTATTAAGGAGAATATGTAAGGTAGAACAAGCTGCTCCAACATCAAAAGATCATGCTCTTCACTGTCCATCACGATTATGTTGAACATGGGAAAAATTTCCCTAATAACATTAATGGATCCATCTGTGGAGATATCATCCACAAAAACAATGTTTCTGAAATTTTCATTCATAAATGTGTTTGGTCCAAAAAGAGGATGAATTGAGATTATTTGTTTTTTGAATTCAAGAATGGGTGATTTTACAGATGAAATTTCAACAATTTTTTCTTTCTCACTGCAATTTCTTATAATTTTAATTGCTTCACCAACCGGTACGGAAAGAAATGCAAGATCCGCATTCCTTATCGCATTGTTTATGTTATCACCATTTTCAGCTTTTATTATATCATATTTTTCAAAAAGTTTTAATAGAACTGAACCGAATCTACCTTTGTATCCTACAACAGCTATTTTCATACTATCACCAGATCCTCACTTTTGTAAATGTTTTCAATCTTTTCAGGAATTAACAACTTCAATCTTTCATTTTGAACAATTAAACTTGCCTCGCTAGCATTAAATTTTAAAAAGTTCAGCCTTGGGAGATCTTTCTCACCTTTATCTATTATAATGTGTGAACCCATTACAATAAAACCAAAAATCATGTTTTGAGGTATTTTTTGGTTTAAAAACACTCTTTTTCCAAATGATCCAAAATAAATACCTGAAAAGACTTCCACTAAAAATTTCTCTCCTTCAAGAGAAAGATAGTTTTCTCCATCAATTTTCTCCCTTTTCCAGGGAATAACCATTTCAGTTTCTTCCTGGAAATATATTGAGAATTCAAAAAGGTACCTTAAGGAGCTCACTATGAATTTATCCCTGAATTTTATGGATCTTTCCACTTCAATTTCTCTTTCAATATCTCTTGTGCTAAGGTTCAACAATTTTTTTAATTTTCCAATTTTTTCAGAAATTTCCCTTCTTTCATCGATTAATTCCAGAATCTTTTTACTATTTTCAAGAATTTTATCTCTGAGGATTTGAAACTCAGCTATGGCTATAAAGAAGATCACTTCTTTCTTTGCTTTGGTTTGACATAGCATGATGAATAGTATTCCAATATTTAAAGCTTTTTTAATTTTCATTCTTGAATAATGAAAAATCAATTTTTCTTCCATGATAAAATTTCCTCCATTTCTGTTTCAAGATCCTTATTATCCAAAATTGATCTTATAATGTGACTGCCCACAATGACTCCATCCGCACCCATGGAAACAATTTTCTTAACATGTTTTCCGGAGGATATTCCAAAACCGACAGCAAGATACTTTTTTGTTTTCCTCTTAAGTCTTTCTATGGTTGACTTTATTGGTTCATATATGTTAGATTCTCCAGTAACTCCATACCTTTGAACTATGTATATGAAACTTCCTGAATTTTTGATTATTTTATTTTCTCTATACTCATTTGTGTTTGGTGCAATCAGAAAAATGTTCTCAATATCATTTTGTGTGCAAAGATTCTTTAAATTAACAGAATATTCCACAGGAAGATCCGGAACTATCAGGCCTGAGATATTGTATTCCTTTAATTTTTCACAGAATATTTTTTCCCCTAGCTTGAAAATTCTGTTGTAATATGTCATTACAACAACAGGTTTCTTTATATTACCAATTGCGCTTAAAATTTTGTCCGTGCTATAGCCTCTTTTTAAAACAATAGAATTTGCCTCCTGTATGGTTTTTCCATCGGCAATGGGGTCAGAAAATGGCAAACCTATCTCTATCACATCACCATAATTTGCGAGAAAAGAAATATAATGCTGGAAAAGAGAAATATCCGGAAAACCTCCCATAAAGTAAGGTATAAACGCATATCCTTTTTTCCTAATACCATCTTTTATGGAATCATCTATTCTCATTCTGCATCACCTTCAGAACAGTCTCAAGATCCTTATCACCTCTGCCGCTTAGGTTTACAACAATTATTTCCTCTTTTTCCATTTTTCTGGCCATTTTAATCGCCTCAACCAGCGCATGGGAAGATTCCAATGCTGGTATTATTCCCTCTGTTTTTGAAAGTTCCAGATATGCATTTATTACCTCATCATCATAAGCTATTTTGTACTGAACCCTTCCAATTTCCTGGAGAAAAGAATGCTGTGGTCCAACACCAGGATAATCAAGCCCAGCACTTATGCTGTATGAATCTATAACATTTCCATCTTCATCCTGTAAAACTTTTGTCTTTGCTCCATGCAAAATTCCCTTGGATCCGAAAATTAGCGGTGCGGAGTTCAATCCCGGTTTATTTCCCTTTCCGCCGGCCTGAACACCAATGAGCTTTACATTTTTTTCCTTCAGAAATGGATAGAAGGCACCCATAGCATTACTTCCTCCACCTACACAGGCAACAATTGCATCTGGTAACTTTCCTTCAAGCTTTAAAATTTGTTTTTTGATTTCCTTCCCTATGACGCTCTGAAAATCCCTTACTATGCTCGGATAAGGATGTGGGCCAACAACACTCCCTATAAGATAGTGTGTATATTCCACAGACCCTGCCCAATCTCTCAAAGCCTCGTTTATTGCTTCCTTCAAAGTCCCATTAACTACTCTTACTTTAGCCCCAAGAATCTGCATTCTTTTTACATTGATTAGCTGCCTTTCAACATCAAGGTTACCCATATAAATTTCAGCCTTCAAGCCCAGGGCGGATGATGATATGGCAGTTGCCACTCCATGCTGACCAGCACCTGTTTCTGCTATTATCCTCTTTTTACCCATATATTTTGCAAGAAGAGCCTGCCCCATTGCATTGTTGAATTTATGTGCTCCGCCGTGTAAAAGATCCTCTCTTTTCAGGTAAATCTTTGCTCCCCCAATTTTTTCTGTTAAATTTTTTGCAAAGTATAGGGGTGTGGGTCTTCCACCGAGGTTTCTGAAATAGTATGAAAGTTCCTTTTTAAAAGATTCATCGTTTTTTATTTTTCTATAGAATTTTTCAAGATCCTTGAGTGCTGGGTAAAGAACCTCCGGAACATACATACCACCGTACTCACCAAAAAGACCTTTCATAGTAGATCCCTCACTTTCTTAATGATACTTTCAATCAAAAGTGGATCCTTTTCACCATTTACTTCTGCACCTGAAGATATGTCAACAACATCGGGTTTTACATAATTTACCACTCTTTCCAGATTGTTCATATTTATACCTCCCGCAACAATCATTTTTCCTGATGGAACATATTTT